>ERZ1370068.5533-contig-4556_pt1 | contig 65630 bp, 122 predicted proteins | sample MGYA00561227_ERZ1370068 | MGnify/ENA primary metagenome ERZ1370068 (study PRJEB38410, sample SAMEA6850437) | metagenome | study: Metagenomic assessment of the ecological functions of the soil: analysis of the soil microbiota associated with the... | reverse complement strand
TGTACTTCGTTCAGTTACGTATTTGCTTGGTTTCCACACCTGCTGACAAGATCAAAACATAATCGCCGGCCCGTTTTAGTCGCACATTTCAAATGAATGAAGATGTCCAACTGAAGTTGGTAATCTACAGTTGGTAGGATCCAGAGATTGAGACAGTCGGTAGTGCCTCAGTTCGAATGACTTTTCCGTAGCCCAGGCGTTTACGCCTGGGAATCAAAAGCTGGTTGGTTTAAAAGCCCCATTAATGGGGCTTTAGTGGCTTCCGTTTCTTACCCAGGCGTAAACGCCTGGGCTAGGAAAATCCCGCGATAAATTAGGTCGACCGGAAACAGTCTCGCCGGTTTGCTCTCACTTATCTGAGTTGGTACAGTCTTGACCCGCTCTGACACAAACATGAATGAGGTGTCGCCTAAATGCCACCGACTCAACGTCGCCGGAACATTCGTCTGTATTCATTTAGCTTGTTCGTTTTACTGATTTGCGAATTTGGTATCTTTTCCACAGTGGCCCATGAGTCAGGCTAAACGCCAGGCTAAGCAACCGCCAACGAAAAAGACCGCCGCCACGCTGAACCCGCAGATCCCAAAAATCGTCGCGGAAATCAATCCAAAAAATATCGAAAACACGATTCGCAAGCTGGTAAGTTTTGGGACGCGCAACACTCCTCTCTCAGCAAAACGACCCGAACCGCGGAATTGGCGCCGCCGGGACTGGCTTCTATGGAGAATTTCAGAAGGCGGCGGCGCAATCAGACGGACGCATGACCGTCGAGAAGCAAACTTTGAACAGGCGAAAGCGCAACGCGTGCCTGAGCCGACGATGCTGACCAACATCGTCGCGACATTGAAAGGGACGCAGCCGGAATCAGTAAATCGTGTTTACGTTGTCAGCGGCCATTACGATTCGATGTGCGGCAGCCCGACTGATGCAAAGTGCGACGCGCCGGGCGCGAACGATGATGCCTCCGGCACGGCTGCCGTTTTAGAGATGGCCCGCGGTCATGGCCAGGTACAAATTCGATGCAACCATCGTTTTCAGTGACAGTACCCGGCGAAGAGCAGGGCCTTTTGGGTGCAACCTACTTCGCAGAGCAGGCCAAGAAGAGCAGCATGGACATCGAGGCGATGTTCACAAATGACATCATTGGAATTCACTTGGCGGCAACGGCATACGCGACGCGCCAGCACGGTGCGCGTTTTCTCGGAAGGCATACCTTCGAATGAAACACCGCAGGAGGCCCTGACGCGACGCAGTGTGGGCGGTGAAAACGATTCGCAGTCACGGCAGCTGGCGCGCTTTGTTAAGGAAGTCGGCGAGCGCTACGTGCCCGCGATGAAGGTCTGGTTGGTCTATCGTCGCGATCGATACGGGCGTGGCGGCGATCATCAGCCATTTCTCGAGCGCGGGTTTTCTGCTGTGCGTTTCACTGAACCGAACGAAAACTATCAGCATCAGCATCAGAACGTCCGCACAGAAAATGGAATCAAGTTCGGGGACCTGCCTGAATTCGTCGATTTTGCTTATGTCGCCAACGTGGCCGAGGGTGAATGCGCGCGTCGCTCGCCGCACTGGCTTCGGCTCCCGCACGTCCAAAGACTGTGACTTTTCCCACCAGCCTGTCGAACGACACTCCGATCAAATGGGAAGCCAACAAAGAACCGGATCTCGCGGGATACGAGGTCGTTTGGCGCGACACCACCGCGGCCCTGTGGACTAATGTTCAGCCCGTCGGCAATGTTCTCACCTTTACGATGAAAGGGATGTCCAAGGACAACTACTTTTTCGGGGTGCGCGCGATTGATAAGGACGGCAATCGCAGTCCGGTTTCTTACCCGCGGCCACTGCCTCGTCCGCCGCGAGCCAATCAAACGACAACAACTGAACCAGGCACGCCGCCTTCCGACTAGTTAGTTTAAGTCTCCTTCGCCGATGATTGTTTCCTGGTATCGTCAGAACGTTAACGATTTTGGATATTGGCGGGCGACGTCGTTACTCTGGCGTGTGGCTTGGGGAAGAGCAGCGGTCAAGGCCAGCAACGCCTTGCTGGCGAAGCGGTTTGAGTGTCCGTGCTGCGGTTGGGAGGGACGACGACTCTTCGATTACGTCGAGATGGGCTATACCGTCAGAAATGCTTCCTGCCCCCAATGTGACAGCCACTCGCGACATCGCACATTTTTCTCTGGCTCAGAGACCAATACGAAATTGAAAAGTCATTGGCACCGCGGTGATCTTCGCGCCTGAGCGCGCCTTGGAAGCACTCTGGCAACGAGCGAAGGCCTTGCGCACAGTTAAGCTCGATATCGAACCGAGCCGGGGAGTCGATGTGATTGGCGATATTATGCGGCTGCCACTGCCGTCGCAGCTGGCGGACCTTGTCTGGTGTCATCATGTCCTGGATCAGGTGTCCGGATGATCGGGTCGCGTTAGCGGAGTTGAATCGCGTCCTAAAATCCACGACCGGTGATCTGATTCATCTCAGCCGGCGAAAGCACTTCACCCGCCACGCGCGAATTCGGAACCTCGGACAAGGCTCTGTCGGGAAACCGGCGCGTCATATGGAGCCGATTTCCCTGACAGATTGAGAGCCGCAGGCTTCAGCGTCCAGGTTCTGGATGGTGGTTTGAGCGACATCGATCGGCACAGGTACGCGCTAAACAATGAGCAGTTTTACCTCTGCCGCAAGGACCGGGTTGATTAATCGTAAGACTGCGACAGTCGCAGAACTGTAGCTCGTAGAGAATGAAGGATCCCGCGACCTCTTTAGCATCAGCTCGAAACACACTTCTGAATCTGGTAATCCACCAGGTCAAGCCTGACACCCGCGCCGCGAACGAGGGTACTTCGTCATCACTGGCGATCACGGTGCGACTCAACGCGTGAAGGTTCACATGCTGCGGGTTGGGGCCGCAATCAGAGGCGATCGCACACGAATATCCCGCCGAATTCGCCATTCTTGATATTTGCTGAGACGTTTGACCGAACGGATAAGAAAGCGCGACCTCGGCCTGCCCCGTTTGGGTTCTCACGGCGGCTTGTGATTCCGATAATTCTCGCATCACATCCTGAGGCGAAAGGTCGGGCAAGCGGGGATGCGCGCAGGTGTGCGAACCAATATCCAATCCGGACTCTGATAATTCGCGAATCTCTTCCCAGTTGAGAAAGGACTCGCCATTTGGCGGCAACGTGGCAAAGGCCCGGTCGGTGATAACAAAAACGGTGGCGGGCACGCTGCGACTGATTAGGTGCGGCGCGACTACCTTGGCGAAATCCTGAAAGCCATCGTCGAAAGTCAGCACGGCGGTATGATCCGGCAACTCACGATTCTCACGCCGCGCGCGTTGAAACTCATTCAGCGAGAGCAAATTGTGATGCTTCTGCAAATAATCGAGATGCTGCAGAAAGCGCCGCAACGGAATATGTTGTTTATGTGGATCCGATTCGACGTGGTGTTCGCTCTCGATTACGCTGTGATAGCACAAGATCGGAACCTGTCTTCGATTCACAAACGCCACGACACGGATCACACCAGTTGACATGGAGAAGGGCAAAGAGAAGCTTTTTCATGTTTCGGCCTGCCTGGGTCTTCGGCAAGAAGACCACAGCGCTCAACTTACACGTCAGTCTGGCAAGAGACGACGACAACTCTTAACCTGAAATTCTTGAGTGGAAGACGGGCAGCTTACTACAGGTGATTGAAATTAACAAACGATTTGGTGTCGATTTGGTGTCGGTTCGAGGGTGTAACCAAAGAAAGACGGGCGCTGCATTCTTGCCAATGCAGCACCCGCTCCAACATGCTATTGGAACGCCGAAGAATCTCTTTGCCCAAGTTTTCTCCGGGTCTTGCGTCTTAGACGGATGGTTAACCGCAATAGTCTGAAAAACTCAGCCTGCGAGACGAGCAATTATTTGGATTAGCTGACAGGGTAATTGGACGTCCGAAGCGCTGACTTATTCATTACGCGCTGGTCTCTTTTTCCGACCGTTGCGTCTTTCTATGCGTCTAATTCGCAGTTAAGATGGCTATGCCTACCGAGGGAAGGAAGATTGTCATGACCAGGACCCAACCGTTTTTCAGGCAAAAATATCTGGTAATTCGGAAGCTGATCGCGGCCATTTCGATGGCGGCCTTGTTTGCGGGCACCTTCACGGTGGGCCTTCAGGCGCAGAGTATGAAACGCCGCGAAACGAAGTCCGTCGCCAAACTTAGTCAGGATCAGCGCATTTTGCATGTGCTTAATCGCCTGGGCTTTGGTGCGCGACCCGGCGATCTGGAACGAGTAAGGGCCATCGGGGTGGATAAGTACATCGAACAGCAATTATTTCCCGAAAAGATTGATGATTCGGCCAGCGAAGCGAAACTGCAAAACCTTGCGACCCTGCGGCATGACGACGGCGGAGCTCTATGAGAAATATCCGCAGCCGAATCAACTGCTGCAGCAACTGCAGCGACGCAATGCTTTGCCGGCTGACCTGGCCGCTGCTCGCGACAATCGGGTGAAAGGCGGCAATAAAGCCACCGATCCAAATCAGCAAAAACCCGGCGAAGCGATGGCCGGAGAAATGCCGGGCCCAACCAATCGCAGCGTCGCCCAATCCTAACGTCCCGGCGAATGACACTAATCCGATGAACAACGCCGAGTATCGCCGGGCGGTGATGGAGTATTACAAGGAAAATAATCTGCGGCCGGCCCAGTTTTTGACGGGCGAGCTGCAAATGTCGCGCATCCTCAGGGCAGTTTACAGTGAACGTCAGTTGCAGGAAGTCATGGTTGATTTCTGGACTAACCATTTCAACGTGTTTGCCGGCAAAGGCGCAGACCGATGGCTGTTGACTTCTTATGATCGAGACACGATCAGGCCGCACACCCTCGGAAAGTTTTACGATCTTCTGGTGGCGGATGCACAAAGTCCGGCGATGCTTTTTTATCTCGACAACTTTCAAAGTGTGAGTCCGAATGCGCAGGCGCCGCCACAGCGTCCCGGTGCGGCGCGCGGACCGCTCGCACAGTTGCGGCAGCTAAGCAACAACCCGCAGCAACCGCCAGCACAGCAACAACGCCGCGGGATCAACGAGAATTACGCGCGCGAATTGATGGAGTTGCACACCCTGGGCGTTGATGGCGGTTACACGCAAAAGGACGTGCAGGAAGTGGCGCGTTGCTTTACGGGCTGGACGATCTTCGCGCCGCGCGGGGCGGGCGCCGCGGCGCAAGCTGTGATCAATCCGCGGCTCGCGGATCGGCTGCGAACCGAAGCAGGCAAATTCTACCTTTAATCCTCGCGTCGCATGATGACGGCGAGAAAGATTGTGCTCGGCCATAAGATCCCGGCGGGTGGTGGGATGAAAGATGGACTGATGGTGCTGGATATCGTGGCGCATCACCCGGCGACGGCGAAATTTATCGCCACCAAACTCGTGCGACGGTTCGTGGCCGATGAGCCTCCCGCCGCTCTGGTCGATCGCGTCGCGCAGACCTTTTTGAAGAGTGACGGAGACATTCGAGAAATGCTGCGCACGATTTTCACCTCGCCCGAATTCAACTCGGCCGAAGCTTATCGCGCCAAGATCAAACGGCCATTCGAGCTGGCCATCAGCGCCGTGCGCACTTTGGGCGCCGAGACCAATGGCGGCCCGCAGTTCCACCAATGGATTACCCGCATGGGCCAGCCGCTCTATGGATTTCAAACGCCGAATGGCTATTCGGATGTGGCCGAAAATTGGGTGAACACTGGTGCGCTGCTCGAACGGATGAACTTTGCCTTAGCCCTGGTGAACAACCGCATCCCGGGAACACGCGTTGAACTTGCGCGGTTGGTCGGGACAGAGAAGACCGGTTCGTCGATCGAAAAATCAGAAGTTACTCGATCGACTCGTGGGTCTGATCGTAGGCGGCGAGATGTCGGCCAGGACCCGTGAAACGCTGCTCAAACAATTGACGGATCAGATCGCTATCCCGCCGATGCCGGCGGCGCAGACGGCTTCGAACACCGCCCCGGCGAATCCGTTCGAGGTTGGGTTCCAAAGAGGAATTTGAATCCGGGCGGCGGCGGCCCTCAGCAGCAGCAGCAACGACAGCAGGTGGCCATGGCAAATCCGGCAGCGTCGATCGACAATCCGTTGGTCAAACTCGCGGGATTAATTATCGGCTCGCCGGAGTTTCAAAGGCAGTAGGTTTCAGGTTCGAGTTTCTAGTTTCTAGTTTCGAGTTTCGAGTTACAGCAAGCTCGAAAACTGGAAGCTCTTCAAACTAGAAACTAGAAACTAGAAACTATGAACTGGAGACTGTGAGGGTAACGAGCATGAACAGAAGATATTTCATCAAGTCCGGCGGCATCGCGTTGGCTTCGTTTGGAGTGATGGCCTCGGCGCCTTCATTTGTGAGCCGGGCGCTGGCCCAAACAATGGGCGCACAGGGGGCGCGCCGCAAAACTCTGATCGCAATTTTTCAGCGCGGCGCGGTCGATGGCCTGAACATGGTCGTCCCTTTTGGCGAGCACTCCTACTATGACTTGCGGCCGAACATCGCTGTCGCCAAACCGAATGGTGGTACCGACGCGGCGATCAATCTCGATGGTTTCTTCGGTCTGCATCCTTCGCTATCGTCTTTCAAACCGCTTTGGGATTCGAAGCGTTTGGCGATCGTGCATGCCGCGGGCTCGCCCGATAACACCCGTTCGCATTTTGACGCGCAGGATTACATGGAATCGGCTACGCCGGGTGTGAAGTCCACGGCGGACGGCTGGCTGAATCGATTCCTGCAGGTGAAACCGGACCCACAAAAATCTCTCTTCCGCGCTGTTTCGATGACGCAAAACATGCCGCGGGCAATGCAGGGCAAAGCCTCGGCTCTGGCCATTTCGAATCTCGCGGACTTTAATATCAGGGCGGGTCAGAGTTCGGCCTCGGTGCAGGGCGGCTTTGAAGCGATGTACGATCAGGCCGTCAACGATACTTTGCACGGCACGGGCAAGGAAACTTTCGAAGCTATCAATTACCTGAAGCAGGTAAATCCGGGACAATACAAACCCGAGAACGGCGCTACTTATCCGCCAGAACCAGTTGGGCAACGCGCTCAGGCAAACAGCTCAATTGATCAAGGCCGGCGTAGGCCTGGAAGTGGCCTTCACTGATGTCAATGGGTGGGACACTCACGTCAACGAAGGTAATCAGCAAGGCCAGCTCAGCAATCTGCTGCGGCAATTCAGTGGCGCGATAGCTGCGCTGTATACGGATCTGGGCCAGCGAATGGACGATGTAGTGATCCTGACAATGTCCGAGTTCGGGCGAACGGTGAAAGAGAATGGCAATCGCGGCACCGATCACGGTCATGCCAACGCGATGTTTGTGGTTGGGAACACCGTCCGCGGCGGCAAAGTCTACGGCGATTGGCCCGGATTGAGGAATGATCAGTTATACGAAGGCCGCGACCTGGCGCTGACTACGGACTTCCGGGACGTGTTTGGCGAGATTGCCACAAAGCATCTGAGCGCTGCGAGTTTGAAAGGTATCTTCCCAGGCTATGCAGGTGGGCCAGAGAAGTTCCGTGGCGTGCTCGGGTAGGTCCTCACCAGAAAGCCGTGAACCAAGCGGTCAGCTGGTCCCGCTGCGAGTAGTGGGATAACGGTTTTTGGTGGCGGCAGAGCGGCCAAATGTTTATAGCTGCCGAGGCCCGGAAGATCTCTCAGCTCCGGAGGAGCGAAACGTTACAGGATGTTCAACTGTTACGCTCCTCCGGAGCTTTCTTCTGTAGTGCTAAGTCTATAAACATTTCGTCCCGCCCGGGACCATCAGCCAACGCAGCAACGCAGAAAATCCGTGGCTATTGCCCGAGTATTGCGGCAATGCGCAAAGGCCCACCGCTGCCACCGGCCGTCTTCATCGGCATAGCGATGACGAAGAAACCCTCTGCCGGCAGCACGCTCATGTCACCCACGTTCTCGAATGCGGGAACATTCTTTGCGAACAGAACCTGATGACTTTCGAACGTGGTCGATTGGCCGTAATCGATGCTGGGTGTGTCTAATCCGATCGCTTTGATGGATCTATTGCTGGTTAACCAGCGAGCGGCTTCCGGACTCAAGCCGGGAAAATGAAGTTTGGCGACAGCGCCCGCGCCCCGCTCATCAGTGCCCATATACTTGACGCGATCTGGCCAGTATTTCGCGAACCCGGTCCGCAATAGCACAATCGCGCCGGCTGGAATTGGACCGTGCTGTTTTTCCCAGCCATTGAAATCATCGACACTGATCAGGTAATCACGATTCGCCTCGCACTGCCTGGTCACATCAATGAGGATCCCATTTCCGATCAACTGCTCTAAAGGAATCTGATCGACGGTCTTCGCGCCACCGGCAAAGTGCCTGGGCGCGTCGATGTGGAGTGCCGCCGTGCTCAGGCGCGGCAAACTTGTTCGAAGCGTAGTAGTAACCTTTATCTGTTACTCCGTCCTGTTCCTTCTCGAGTTTAAAGCCCTCTTCGGTGGGCCAATAGATGGTCTGCGCGTCGAATGGGTGAGACAAGTCGATGATCTTGCCGGTGGGGAATTCCGCTTTGTGCCTGGCGCAGGCAGTAAAGGCCACGCAGAGAAGCAAGTGAAAGTAGATTCGTTTCTTCACAGAGTTACCTCCCGTAGAATGTTGGGAGACCATGGTGTGTCAGAAGCCCGCGCGTAAGCAAGGGCGTCGTTAGGTTTTTGCGCCATGAGTTTTAAGTGGCCCTCCCTGACGGTCGGGCTTCTGACACGCTTATGTCCCGTCGTCAACTGGCGCTGATCGCAAGGTTCGTCTATCCTGCGAAGTCGCACGTGAAGATGAGCAGGTAAATCGCGCGTAAAGAGTCATCCATGAAAACAAAATCAGAGTGTCAGTCGCCGTCTTAGTCGTGGCCATGCTAACCGCTGGTTTGCTCGATCAGCTGTCCGTGAGTGCGCAGCTATCGCGGCCACAAGCGGCGCAGGTTCAGTATTCGCCACAACTCGTTTCCGAAATCAAAAAGTTCAGCAGGCTGCGCTCACCGAGTGACTATGCCTACGATCAGTTGGCCCACCTCTGCAATAACATTGGCCCGCGGCTGAGTGGTTCGCCGCAGGCCCAGGCGGCGGCTACATATGTCGCCGCCGAGCTGCGCAGACTCGGTCTCGAAGTGAAAATGGAAAAGGTGATGGTGCCGCACTGGGTCCGCGGGCAAGAGACCGGCGAGTTGACTGAATTTGCCGGCATGGCGCCGAACACGACGCAGAAGATCGTTTTGACGGCGCTCGGCGGCAGCGTGGCGACCCGGCGCAGGGAATCACGGCCGAAGTTGTCGTCGTGAATGATTTTGTCGAATTGCAGATGCTTGGCCGTGAGCGAGTCGCGGGAAAAATCGTTTTATTCAATGCGAGGTTCGATCAGCAACTGGCCAACAACGGCTTTTCCGGCCAGGCCTATGGACAGGCAGTGGTCTATCGCGGGATTGGCGCGAGTGCGGCGGCGCGTCTCGGCGCCGTGGCGGCGCTGAATCGATCGGCGGGCGGCGCCGACTATCGCCTGCCGCATACTGGGGCGCTGCGTTACGCCGATGATGCGCCAAAATTCCGGCCGCAGCGGTAACCAGTGAAGACGCGGAATTATTGGCCCACCTTACCAAAGATGGCGCCGTGAAAATGCACCTGGTGTTGACGCCACAGACGCTTCCTGATGAACCGAGCTTTAACGTGGTCGCCGATCTGAAAGGAAGTGAGCAGCCGGAACAAATCGTAATCGTATCCGGGCACCTCGATTCGTGGGACCTCGGCACCGGGGCCATCGACGACGGCGCGGGCGTAGCGATGGCGATGCAAACCGCTCAGGTTTTGAAACAGTTGGGCTTGCGTCCGAAACGGACCGTGCGGGTCATCGCCTGGATGAATGAAGAAAACGGACTGGCCGGTGGCCGCGGTTACTTCGAAGATCACAAGAGCGAGATCGCCAATCACTTCGCCGCGATCGAAGCAGACCTCGGCGCAGGTCATCCGCTGGGCTTCTCGTCCGGGCAAACCGGAAGTTCTGACCTTGCTTGCAACCGCTGGCGGTGATTCTGCAAAGTCAGGGCGCGGGTGTCGCCCGAGCTGCGGGAGAGACTGGTTCGGATATCGACCCGTTGGGTGCTGCGGGTGTGCCCACCTTCGCTCCCATTCAGGATGCGCGCACCTATTTCAACTATCATCACACGGCGGCGGATACGCTCGACAAAGTTAACCCGAAAGAGTTGCAGGAGAACTGCGCGGTAGTCGCGGCGCTGGCTTACACGCTGGCGAACATGCCGCAATCTTTGCCGCGGTAATTTGGAGTGGGATCGAGGTTGCGAGACCGTTAGCCCGTCGTCGCTCTGCAGCAGCGGTCAGAGCTAGGCCCAGGCGAGGCTTTGCGAGGGCATTGATATACTTCGCGAATCGAGAATACTGAATCGGCCGACGATTTGTGCCACGGAAGGCTTATCGCCCTTCTCCCTTTGGGAGAAGGGTCGAGGATGAGGGCTTAGGTGATGTGAAAACCAAGTTGTCTTTCGCCCTTCTCCCTTTTGGGAGAAGGGTTGGGGATGAGGGACTGCTTAACGGCGCGACGCCAACCTCACCCCAACCCTCTCCCAATGGGAGAGGGCGTAAGAATCCTTTCTCTGTTTTTCCGGTGCAGCCTAAGCCCTCACCCAACCCTCTCCCAAAAGGGAGAGGGCGATGAAAACATACCTGATGCGCCAAGTATGTTATTGCCTTTGGGAGCCCTTGGATAATGGTTAGTTGAAACGGTCGCACCATCCGTGATTTCTGCCACGCTTAACGTCCAGCGGCTGCGATGAGATTCGGGGGTCCATCCGGCGGCACTTCAAAATCGACATGTCTTTCCAGCCTATCATCCAGCGCTTTGATTCGATTGGTTCAACCAACCTTGAAGCGATGAGCCAGGCCAGAGCCGGCGCGCCTGAAGGACTCTGCATCGTCGCGCGCCAACAGACCAGGGGCCGCGGCCGGCTTGAACGCAGCTGGCAGTCACCAGCGGATGCGGGGCTCTATATGAGTCTGATTCTGCGACCCAAATTCGAAATAAACATGTGGCCGCTAATCACTTTGATGGCGGCTCTCGCTGTGCATGACGCGCTGATGAGAGCGTGTGCGTTGCAGGCTGACATCAAATGGCCAAACGATCTCTGCGTAGATGATCGAAAGCTCTGCGGCATTCTGGCTGAGACGGTCGAGACAGCTTCAGGCCCGGCTGCGGTGGTCGGAATTGGGATCAATCTGGGCTACTGAGATTCTGCCACTGGTTCCGGCAGAGGCTACGCCGTTGAATCTGTTACCGGTCGCAAGCCGGACGGCGAACTTGTTTTGCATGCAGTTATTGAAGTCGATTGCCGAGCGATACGACTTTCTGCAGAGCGCCGCCGGTGGCGAACATACTATTCGCGAATGGTGCGCTCACTCGTCGTACGCCGTTGGGCGGCGCGTGCGCGCGACGCTGAGCGGCGAAACCTTCGAAGGGACGACGCGCGGTCTGGAAAGCGATGGGGCGCTGCGAGTTGAAACCGCTAACGGGAAAATGAGAATCGTTCGGGCCGGCGATGTGACGGCTTTGCGATCGACGAGTGTTGGCTGATGGATCAGACGGCAAAAGACAACATTTCGTCGAGAGCTCTTCGAGATGATCGATGAAATTGCAGATGGCGGGTTGGCTTTCTACGCCGGTTTCACGGAGCTGCTGTGCATGTTGGTTTGACGAACGTTGGCATCGTTGCCGCGATCACTCACCGGAAGAATTAATCATAGATGGAATTGTGTCGGAAGCTGAGTTCCGGATAATAGACAAATTCAGCCAGGCTTTTCGCGCAGCTTACCCGAAAGGCACCCGCGAACTGGAACAGGATCTGCGAAAGCTCCAAAACGATCCGACCTGGCTGAAGGTAGTGCAGGCCGCGAAAGATGCCCGGTCGCAGTTGAGAGCGTTGGATCCAACCGCAGATGTAGGGTGAAGCCCTTCAGAGCCAAATGGCGCGCATCGTACTCTCTACCTTCGGATCCTTCGGCGATATTCATCCCTATGTCGCGATTGCTCTGGAGCTGAAAGCGCGCGGACACACGCCGCTGATGGCCACGTCGGAAGTCTATCGTGAAAAGATGGAGGCGCTCAGCATCGACTTTCATTCCGTGCGGACCTCCCATGCCTTCCTTCGATGACCCGGAAGCGATTGGCCGGATAATTGAAGGCGTCATGGATCCGCGTGTCGGCGGCGAAAAGGTCATGGAGATGCTTTTGCCGTACCTGCACGACATCTACACAGATCTTGATGCGGCGACCGAAGGCGCAGACCTGCTCTTAACCCATCCGCTTCCACTGCTGGGTCCCATCGTGGCGCAAGAAGAAACAACTGCTTTGGGTGTCGAGCATTTTGGCGCCGGCGTCATTTCTTTCCGTCTACGATCCGGTGGTCCCGCCGCAGTGGCCCTGGTTGTATCACGTGATGCGACTCAGCCCCTGGGTCGGCCGCGCGGTAATGGCGCTGGCGAAACTCAAGCTCGATAAGATCTTGCAGCCGGTTTATGACCTGCGCGCAGAGTTGGGATTTGCCGTCGGGGCGAGCAGCCAATTCTGGGCGGCCAGCATTCACCGACCTGTGTGCTGGCGCTGTTTTCAAGGGTGCTGGCCCAGCCGCAGCCTGATTGGCCACCGAATCAGTCTGGTGACCGGCTTTCCGTTTTAGTGACCGGCGAGATTATTTTGGCGAGAGTGAAGTTCGCCAGAAGTAACTTGAATTTCTGGATGCGGGCGAACCGCCGATTGTCTTTACGCTCGGCTCGTCCGCATACTGGGTGGCCTGAAACTTTTATCGCGATTCGATCGAAGCGGCGAAGGCGCTGGGGAAGCGCGCCTTGTTGCTCATCGGTCATGCGCGCAATCATGCCAGGCCGAGCCACTGCCGAACTGGAGTTGCAGCATTCGAATACGCGCCGTACAGTGAGGTTCTGCCGCGAGCGTGCGCCACAGTTCATCAGGGCGGCGTAGGGACGACGGGACAGGGATTGCGATCGGGAAAGCCGGTGCTGATCCTGCCGCACGCGCACGATCAATTTGATAACGCAGCGCGAGTTGTCAGGCTCGGTGTGGCCGGACGACCTCGGCCGCGATATACGGCGACAACGGCGATTACCGAATTACAGGCATTGTTGAATGATCAAAGTTATGCCGAGCGCGCTGCTGAGGTCGGCGAAATAGTGCGGCAGGAGAATGGCGCGACGCGTGGCCGTGGACGCGATCGAGCAGAGTACTGGGAGCAGTTCGAGGCGCCTCGCTGGCTCAGCTTAGCGGCGTTCTGCGAATCCGCGTAGTGATCGCGGTTAGCGACCAATGACGCGCTCGCGCTTCCGGTCAGCTGTGTTCCGCGGTAATCGCGGCTAATCATAAACATGCTTCTGGTAATCGACATCGGCAACACGAACACTTCGCTGGGCGTATTCGACGGCGAACAACTGATCGCGCACTGGCGTCTGACGACGGAACGCGCGCGCACCGGCGATGAATGGGGAGTCCTGGCGCGCAAATCTGTTTGAGCTGACGGCGACTGGACTTCAAATCAATCGACGCGATTGCCATCGCCTCGGTCGTGCCGCCGCTCAATTTCACGCTCAACCGAATGGCGGAGGTCTATTTCAACCTGACGCCACTGTTCGTCGATCACACGATCGATACCGGCGTTCCGATTCTCTATCAGCCGGCAGCGGACGTCGGCGCGGACCGGATAGTCGATGCGGTTGCCGCCATTCACAAATATGGCGCGCCCTGCATCGTCGTTGATTTCGGGACCGCTACGACTTTCGACGCAATCAATTCCAACCGCGAATATGTGGGCGGCGTGATCACGCCCGGAATCACCATTTCCGCGGATGCGTCTATTTGATCGGGCCGCAAAGTTGCCGCGCGTCGAAATCAAGCGCCCGCAAAAGTCATCGGGTCGGGCGACAGTGGAAGCCATGCAATCCGGCCTGTATCACGGCTACATCGGTTTGGTGGATGGCATTCTGAAGAAAATGATCGACGAGCTTGGCCGCTCACCGACGAGTGATTGCCACCGGCGGTCTCGCACCGTTGATTGCCAGAGGCTCCAGATTCATCCAGGAAGTTGATGAGGCGCTGACGCTGGAGGGATTGCGTCTGGTCTATGAACGAGCGCGTGGTCAATGTCCAAAGTCTAAAGTCCAAAGTCCAGACAGTCCGAGACGTTCTGACGGCTTGTGCTCTTCGACGACGTTGGACGTTGGACTTTGGACTCATTTGGGCATTCGACTTTGAACTACTTTTCCTACTTCTCTGAAATCGAAGACACTTTCGTTCGACGCCGGGGCAAGCACCTGATGCTGAGTCCAATGGATTGGGCCTTGATCGAAAGCTGGAAAGAGCGCGGCGTGCCGCTCCACGTGGCTTTGCGCGGCAATTGAACATGCCTTCGACTCGTACGAGGCGAAGAAACACAAACGCACCGTCAAGACACTCTTGTATTGCCAGGAGGAAGTCGAGGCGCAATACGCGGAATGGCTCGAGTCGCGCGTCGGCAGTCATGAAGAGCGTGCGCGCTGCAGATCCCGAGGAGGATCAAAGTCCCCATTCCCACGTGAAGTGGTGCTCGCGTACCTCGACACGTCAATCAAGGAGCTGACTCAACTGCTCGGCAGCGGCAGCTGATCGAGGATGAGCTGACCGACGCGCTCTCGCGGGCGACGACTTTGCTGACTGAAATTCGCGAGGACTACAGCTCGGCGTCTTTGCCGAGCGCCCGAAAGCTCGAGGATTCGCTTACCGGAATCGAGCGTTCGTTGAGCGATGCTTTGCGGGTTGTGCTGGCAGATGAAGTTGAAACTATCCACGAAGAAATTGCTTTACAGCTAAAACCCTACCGTCGCCAAATGGAAAAAGAAGCCTATGATCGCACGCTTGATAATCTGCTGCTAAAGCGTTTGCGCGAGAGAATTGGCGTCCCCCGGCTTAGTCTCTTTCATCTTTAATAGCGCAGATCACCTCGCGGCGATCGCCCCTGGTGGCTGAATTAAGATGTTCTCAGCGATTAAATGGAACGTTAACGAAGGGGAGGAAGATCATGGCCACTTCAAAACGGTACGACATGCCCACCGAGCGACCGCTTAAGGCCTATGCGTTTGACCCATCGCAGGGACGCAACCTCGGTAATTACATGACGGTAAATGTTCGCAATGAGCCATTACAGCCGGGCCCGCTTGGAAGCTATCTTGCGGTTATCGATTACGACGCCAGTAATGACCGTTATTACGAGCCGGTAAATCTCAATGATCCAGCTGTGCTGGTGCGTGGCGGACTCGAGCCGAGCGAATCGGACCCGCGTTTCCACCAACAGATGGTTTATGCGGTAGCCAGCGAGACGATTAGACGGTTCGAATTCGCGCTCGGCCGGAAGGCGAAGTGGGGCTTTCGTGGCGGCGCAAAGACTGATCCGAACCGGGCCCGGCTGCGCATCTTTCCTCATGCCATGCAGGAAGCCAACGCCTATTACAGTCGCGACCTTCAAGGGCTGGTGTTTGGTTACTTTCCAGCTTCTGATACTGAGGCCGGCGACAACCTTCCGGGTCAGACCGTTTTCACCTGTCTCTCGCACGACATCATTGTTCACGAAACCACCCACGCCTTAATAGATGGCCAACGCCGGTTCTTTATGGAGCCCACGGGGCCTGACACGCCGGGCTTTCACGAAGGATTTGCGGATATCGTGGCGTTGTTCCAGCACTTCTCTTTCAAAGAGGCCCTGGTGGAAATGATCCAGAAGACGGGCGGCCTCATATATCGACTTAGCGTTGCCCTGGACGTCGCGCCCGGCGACGAAGGACCGCTCATCTCCTCGGAACTTTCGACGGCAAATCCCTGGTGCAATTGGCGCGTCAGTTTGGCGAGGCGATGGGGATGCGCTCAGCCTTGCGCGGGGCGTTAGGCACCAGGCCCAATTCAAAAGACCTGGAGACGTTGTTTGAGCCTCATGACCGCGGCGCCATTCTGGTGGCCGCCGTCTTCGATGCCTTCTTCAGCGTTTATGTGCGCAAGACCCGCGACCTGATGCGAATCGCCCGGGCCGCCGGAGCGCAGCTCAATCCCGACGATCTCCATCCCGACTTAGCCAATCGACTGGCCGAAGAAGCCGCCAAAATCGCCGGACACTTCTCAAACATCTGCATTAGGGCGCTTGATTATTGTCCGCCGATCGACATCTTGTTTGGCGATTTCCTGCGCGCACTAATCACCGCCGACTACGATTTGGTTCCGAACGATCGTTACGGATACCGCGCCGCATTTATCGAAGCGTTTCGCTTGCGCGGCATCCGTCCTGAGAACGTCGTGTCCTATTCGGAAGAGTCTCTGCGATGGTGTGCACCTCCGGAGATGAAGGGCGTTCCGGCACCGGTTTGTGCGGGACTCGAGTTTGATGTGTTTACCCTGCCAACACCGGCTCAACAGAAGAAGAACGCCATGCTGCTGAGCAGATTCGGAAAGCGGAATGCAAAAGCGCTTGGCCTGACGCCTGGCGTGCCCGTGCAAGCCCACTCGTTTCATCCGGTTCACCGGGTGGGGCCGGATGGCCGCTTGCGCGTCGAGATAGTTGCCGAATTAATGCAGCAAATGGAAGCCAGGCTGGATCCAAAAGACAAGAAATCGCCGAAGTTCACCTTCCGAGGTGGCACAACGGTAGTGCTCAATCGCGAGGGCGAAGTCCATTACGCCATCCAAAAGAGTCTGGGCGCCGATAACCTGCGTAACGAACGATTGATGCGCCAACGCAACTACTACGTCGAAATGGATGCGACTTCGGGTCTCACAACTTATCTGGGTCCTTCCAACCCTCGACGGCCGGCCGATGAATTTTAATTTGATTCATAGGGATACTGACATGCCAGACAAACTGGACGCAGGCACAATTCGCATTCGCATGTACCGAATCGGTTTTGGCGATTGCTTTCTGGTTTCGCTTCCCACGTCGGCGGCCGGCGATTTTCGCCACCTGCTGGTTGATTGCGGGCGTCCACTCGAATGGCAATATTGGCACGTTGGATCAAATCACCGACAACATTGCTGGCGGTCACGAATAAGAAGCTGGCGGTTGTGATCGCGACTCACGCCCATCAGGATCACATCTCCGGTTTCAACCCGGTAAAGTTCGGCAAGTTTGAAATTGGAGAGGTCTGGATGCCCTGGAGTGAGAATCCAAAAGATCCCAAAGCTGTGAAGTTGAAAAAGAGCATGTCGTCTCGCGCAACAGTTGGCGGAACATTTCGCGGCCCAGGCAAAGTCCGGCGCGCGACTGTCGCCAGCTCGCGCGGCCTCCAGCGCGGCGGTCGCCAACCTGGTGACCAACAAAACTTCGCTTCAGGCGCTGCATGCTGGTTTCAGCGTCAACGCCCGGGTGCGATTCTTTCAGGCGGGTAACAAAATCAAGAAACTGCATGGTGTGCCGGGTTTGTCAGTAAGATTTCTGGGGCCGCCCACCGATGAAAAATTTCTCGCCAAAATGGATCCGCCGGCAGGCCATTCTTACCTGCGGCTTAATGGCAGTCGCCCGGAGCTGATGAACCAGCTGAGGCCGTTCGCCGGCAAATGGGAAATAAAACCCGGTCAGCCGGAAATGAAAAACCTGCGGCTCTCGCCTGCTCAAAAGAAACAGATCCAGGACGATGTGGCCGATGACTCGCTCGACGGACTCGCCTTCGCTTTGGATAAAGCAGTCAATAACACGAGCCTGGTCGCCTTGTTTGCTTTTCGCGGACAGACGCTCCTGTTTCCCGGAGATGCGCAGTATGGTAACTGGGCTTCCTGGCTGGAACAGGACGGTTCTGCCGACATTCTGTCGAGCGTAAACTTTCTCAAAGTGGCCCATCATGGCAGCGTGAACGCAACGCCAACCGATGCTCTGGAAAAGATGTCAACCGGGAAGTTTGCGGCGATGGTTTCGACTCGCAGAGTTCGCCCTGGCCGTCGATTCCGCGTCTCCCGTTGATTGATCGTCTCAAGCAGCAGACCAGGAACAAAGGTAATCCGCAGCGACTCACTTTCACTGCAGAATTTTCCCCAGGCTCCCAAAGGCCCGGCGATCTCAAAGCTGCCGAAGGGATTTCACAAGGGCGACTTCTGGTATGACTATTTGATTAAGTTGTGATCTATGCTTCACTGGATCGCGAACTGAAAAATGAGATCGGAGCCGGAACTGGTTTGGAGAGTGCTGAGAGTGAGAGTCCCAGACGACCGCCTGGAAGTTGTCGTCGAAAGAATTCTGCCAGGTGGCATGGGACTGGCGCACGTTGATGGACGCACGGTCTTCGTAGCGCTGTCTGCGCCCGGCGACCGTTTAAGCGTGAAGGTTGATCGCGTGAAAGGCAGTGTGGCCTTTGCCTCAATCAATAGAGAGTTATCGAGCCATCGCCTGGCTCGTGTCGAGCCGCCCTGCCCATACTTTGGCCAATGCGGCGGCTGCAATTTTTCAGCAAATGAATTACCGGGCGCAGCTCGACGCCAAGAGCGGAGATCATCAAAGACTGTCTGCGCCGCATCGGCGGCATTCAAAACGTCCCTGAGTTTGAAATCACGTCCGCGCCGAATCAGTGGCATTACCGGCTCGCGGGCACAATGGCAATACGACGCGGCGCGGTCATCGGCTTGGCTATTTTGAGAGCGGCTCTCGACATGTCTGTGACGTAGCTGATTGCGCAGTGCTCGTGCCGGAGTTGCAAAACCTGCTTGTCGTTCTTACGCGCAGACAGAGTGGAACACAGGGCATGTTGCCTGACCACGCGCGAGACTTCCGCGCAGTGGTGGGTGACAAGGGCGTTTCGATTTCGCCGAGAACCAGCGACAACCAGCCTCCCCAGGACATCAACCGAACCATCGCCGGAGAAACCTACGCCTTAAACGCTGAGAGGTTCTTTCAGACAAATGTCGACTTGCTTCCGCAGTTGATCGATGCAGCCTTGCGCGACGCCCGGGGTGAAAGCGCGCTGGAACTCTATTGCGGGGTTGGTCTCTTCAACGCTTGCCACTGGCTCGTAAATTCAAATCAGTGGTTGGCGTTGAGTCAGATTCCTCGGCTGCAAGATTTGCGCAGACTAACCTAAGCCTCGCCGGCCTTTCGAATACAAAGATTGCTAAAGAAGATGTTGGAAATTGGCTGGCGCGGAACCAAAATAGACTGCAGTTCGAGCTCGCTGGATTTTCTGTTGCTTGACCCGCCGCGCACCGGCGCCGAGTCGCGGGTCATCGCAAATATTCTGGAGGATCAAGCCGAAACGTATCTGTTACGTTTCATGCGATCCGGGCGACGCTTGCGCGCGACCTGAAAAACTGATTGCCGGCGGCTATTCGTTGGATTCGATAATAGCGGGTTCGACATGTTTCCGCAGACGCATCACGTGGAAACGGTGGTTCAACTCAGCGGCTGAAAACGGACTAATGGACAACGTTCCAGCAAACCTCGCCCGGACCCCGCTGTTGGTCCTGGCGGGTTTCTTTCTGCCGGAATCCTTGTTGGTTCGTTCGGCCACGGGCACAATCCGCGCAGCGCTGCTGTCAGGGATTGGGTTGTTGGGCTTTGCTGGGGCTGGGCCTTTGGCCTCGCGCTTTGGTCCGTTGTGCGGAACAGGCTGACTGCCGCGTCAATATTTTTGGCGGCGGCGTTCTTCGTATGCGGACGGAGCTTTCGCTGGTTCAGAATCACCCGCCACCGTTGAATCGAATATCCCGACTCTACGACCAACAGATAATTCGAGCCGGCGAGCCCGTTGAGTTGACCGGCACAATAACTGGTCAACCTGAACCGGCGCCACAAAGTTTTTATCTGACCCTCGATGCTGAACGCATTCGGATCAAAGGAATTGAATCCGGCGCTGCCGGCACAGTCTTGCTGACTGCGCGACTTTCAAGTAACCAACTCAAGAATGAATACGACGCGCTTGAATTGCGACATGGGGCTCGGCTCCGTCTGCTGGCGACGCATGGACCGTGAAGACAATTTTCGTAATCCGGGCGTAACACCTTTACCGAGTATCTCGAACGGCAAGGTTACGATGCGACCGGCATAATCAAGAGTCCGCTGCTGATTGAACGGCTTGACGATGCGCGAGTGTTCCTCCCGCTGGCCTGGCTTTACGAATGGCGCGAACTCTTGCAGCGGCGGATTTACTATCTGTTTTCTTCAGAGACCGCCGGGGTGCTTGATGCGGCGTTGCTCGGGAACCACTACAACATTTCGCTCAGCGCGGCTCAGCGCTTGCGCCGGTGGCACCTTTCATGTGCTGGTCATTAGCGGGCAGCAAATCGCATTTATCGGTGGACTCAGTGCTGCTGCTAGTTTGCTGGTTCACCAAACGCCGGATGCTTCAGGCCACAATGGCGGCGGCTTTGTTGTGGGGATACACAATTGCCGTGGGCGCCGACACTTCGGTGGCGCGCTCCGCTTTCATGTTCACGGTGGTGCTGTTGGCACCGTTGGTTTCGCGCGCGGCGTGAACACCTGGAATAGCCTCGGAGGTGCCGCAATTGTGGGGATTATCTACTTGACGCGGTAGCACGTCGGTAGACATAATCCCCGGAATGAAACCGGGTGAAAATTCTTCAAAACTGGCCTGCACATTTTTCCGGCACCTGTCGGAGAAGGGTGGGCTTGTGTGATGGATCGACGGTTAGTCATTCCCGAAGCGACCCTCGGCACAATCGAAGCCGTACTCATTGGTGTGGGGATTACTATTGTGCTTAGTACTGACCTTGATAATTGGGACGTCTTGATTGCTAAGGGTTGTTTTGTCTTTGCGTTTTTTCTTCTCTGCGTTCAAATAATATTGTTCCTAGCTAGGCGTCGAGGTTTCACTATGTATTTAATTGCTTTTCTTGTTTGCGGCATTTTCGGTGTTGTCGGTCTAGGGGCGGTCAACTACGTAAGCCACAGGCGGGAACGAAAGTCTTTGGCAAGAAAGTGGGAAAACCAAGACAGCGAAACAAAGCCAGTTGCAGGCGGCTTAGCTCCTACGTTTTCTCCCGCGCCTGTTTCATCGCCTTCCTCGCCTTTCGTTAAACCGCCTGCTCGACTAGCCGAAATCAAGGTGGCTCCCAACGAGGTGCCACAACATAAAGTCTCGCGGATCAATAAGTCGCGAAGGGATGAAACTGAGGATATTTTATTGAACCGCAAGAAACGGCCAGAGCAGTCGAAGCAACGAGACGAGACTGAGGACATATTATTAGGGCGGAAGAAACCAAAATGAGAGTGAGTATTCTCTACTACTATTGCGCTCTTCTGCGCCTTGATACTATCTTCTTCCTTGCTCGCTCAAACTATGCCTCAAACTCCGATCACAAAAGACAGCCTTGTAAATGCGCTTCGATATGACGAAGCAAATAAGGATCGGAGAAAGCCATTGTCCTGGTGGGTTGCGAGAATTAAAAAATACCATGTTGATTTCCAGCCTACCTTCGACGATGAACTAGAAATTCGACACGCAGCTCCACACTTCAGCGACAAAGACCTTAACGAGCTAATAAAAGCAATTAGTGCCAACGGGAAGCGACCGGTTGCTGGTGCATCTTCGCCTTCGCCTACCGGGAAAGACATTAAGGACGAGGCCAAAATCTCCGGCAAGATGAACGAAGTCTACTTTCAGAGAACCGAGAGCGGGTTCAATTTCCTCGTAATTTATGAATCTGCATATTCAAAACGATGGCAGACCGACTAAGATTCAAGAGTTCGAACTTCAAGTGTCCTTTGATAACCACCTCACACATCGAAACCCGCGTCCTGCACCACGTTTCAAGTAATGCGATGGGAAAACAACGTCGAAGTCGCACACAAGATATTACCGGATTTGCGCGATTTGAATGACACTCCTTTTGAACGGCATTTTCCGAGAGATGGCTGGCTGTGTTTTGAAGTTAACAGTAGGCTTACCACGCCGGACTTTGAGAATGAGTACGCTCGTAGGCTTTTAGATCTCACGGTCGTTATAAAGGATGGCATCAATGTAAAGCATTTAGTCGCGCAAAAATATCCATTTCCCGGAACCGCGAAACTAGCAAAGCCGCACTAAGCGGCTTTCTCTTTTGTGAGTTTCTTGTATTCGATTTGCTCAGTCGTTAAGAGTCTGAGAAGCGTATCGCGGAAAAGATAAGGGTTGTGGCGGTTGTTGAATCTGAATTCAAACTCGTCCAAGTAGCGGTCGATATGCTTCACAGAGATTTGATGATAAGAGCCAACGATAGAACGCTTGAACAACGACCAAACGTTCTCGAGGGTGTTAGTGTGCGCCAAGCCACGAACGTATTCGCCCGCCGCTGTGGTCAACCGCAACGTGGACTGTATTGTCATCGCCAATTCCTTGATAGACGTTGTGACCATCGGTAGAGATGACCATTGTTTCATCGGCAAGTTTCGGCTTTCAGGAAGGCGCGCAGATCTTCTTTCTTAAACGTGTCAATGCCGCCGAACTGAAGCCTCACGTTGCCGTTGCGTTCAATCGCGCCAAAGACAACCTTTTTATCTTTGCTGGTAGCAAACGCGATCCCTTTTCGTTCCCGATCTTTTTGTGCATCCATTTCGCCTTGCCGCCGACGTATGCCTCGTCGCATTCAACAAACCGCGTCAAGGCCAAGCAAAGTCGGTATCCGCGTCCTTAACCGCTTCGCGGATGCGATGGCAGAGATACCACGCGGTCTTATACGCGACGCCCAGAACGCGCTTGAGTTGAAGAGCGCTCGTGCCTTTTTTCGATTCGGAAAGCAGATAGATTGCGATGAACCATTTACGAAGCGGCAAGTGCGAATCGTGAAAAATAGTTCCCGCAGTTACAGAGAAGTGATAGCCGCAGGGTGTACACTCAAACTGATTGCGTTTGTAATTGCGCGAAATCTTTTCCGAACTGCAACGGATGCAGCGAACGCCTTCCGGCCATCGCAGCTTCTCAAGAGCGATGCGGCATTTTTCGTCCGTATCAAACTTGGTGATAAGTTTCATCAAGTCCATGTCTGACTTGGTATGACGTACTTTTTTGGCCGTGTACTTTATCGTGTTTCATGGTGATCAGCCTATGCAGGAAAACGAACACAACAGTCGGATTGAAAAACAACCGATAGAGATGACTTCGGACGAGCTATTGGATTTTGTGGTAGCGCCGGAGGTAGCGAAGAAACTGAGAGAGCGCGTCCGCGACGAAGCGCCGGACGATTGCGACTCGCATACTGACTAAATTGGTTGTTTCCCGCTACCATGAAAAGGATGGTAGCACATGGCTAATCCCGCGTCAAGTAGATAATCCCCGCAATTGTCTTACTGGTGTGGCGCCCGGACGATCTTTTTCGATCCTTCATTTCAACTGACGTTTCTTTCAGTTCTTTCCATCGTCACGATTGCGGTTCCCTTGATCAGTCGAATGCGGGAGGTCGGCTCGTGGCGGCCGACGCACGAAACGCCTTATCCGCCGGCTGGCCCAGTTTGGTTTCGCGCTTTTTCGGAAGTCCTTGTTCTGGAGCGAACGCGGATGGAAAGCGGAAATGGCCGGATCAAACATTCGCTACCGGCTCTTCAAGACCGCCTGGGCCGATCGTCTTGAGCGGTGGCGCCTGCAGAGATTGCTGCGCCTGGTCACGAATGCGATCGTAATTTCAGCCAGCGTGCAAATTGGCATGCTGCCATTGATGATCATCTACTTTCATCGAATCTCGCTGGCAGCGCTGCCTGCTCAACATCTTTATCGGTGGATTGATGGCGATCCTGGCATTGGTCGCGATGGCGGCCGTATTGATTTCGATCCTGGGCGCTACGCTGGTTGTGCCGCTGAAAGTGCTTACCGAGAAGATTAGACTGGCTCATGATTCACTCAGTTGATCCCTTCAGTTGGTTGGGTATCGATTCGGTCCGTCTGCCGCACTACCGAGGTTGGCTGGCCTCGATTTACGTTCTGTACTTCCTGGTGCTGAGCTTTCTGGTCATTGCGCTCGCGACGTTGGAAACCGTTGCAGTTGAATCGAGCCGCCGGCGGCAGCGCCGGACGTCTTCTCGCGTCGAAACATAGCGATTGCGTCTGCCGGTTTGCTGCTAATCGTTTTGATTGTCGCTGCTGCATCCGTTTAGTGGCGATCGACGCGGATGGCAAACTGCACGTTGATTTTCTCGATGTGGGACAAGGCGACTCAGCCCTTTTGACCATGCCTGATGGGACCACGCTGCTGATCGATGGCGGCGGGCCGCCCGAATATTGATTGGCAAAAGACCGGCGAGTTTGAAGACGACGAATCGTTTGAGCGCGATACGCGCAGCATCGGCGAACGTGTCGTCTCGGAATACCTTTGGGCGCGCGGGCTGGATCGCGTCGATTACGTCTTGGCGACACACGCAGACGCCGATCACATTGATGGTTTGAACGACGTAGTCCGCAACTTCAGAGTGCGCGGCGCCATCGTCGCGCGCACACCCGTCTGACGATCCCGGGTACCGGCGATTTGCCGAGACCATGAGTCAAATGCGCGTCCCGGTGGAAAGAATTGGCGCCGGTGATACCCTGCGTTTTGGCGACGTCACCGCCGAGGTCTCTGGCCCAGGGCCAGCGGCGACAGAAGGTGCGCCGTCGCGAAACAACGATTCGGTAGTCCTGCGTTTCAATCACGGCGAGAATTTAATTCTGTTCACTGGAGACGTGGAAAAGGAAGCTGAACTCACGATGCTGGCTGAAGGCCTGGATTTGCGCGCGGACATTGTGAAGGTTGCTCATCACGGCAGCAAGACTTCATCTGTCGCAGCTTTTGTCGAGGCGAGCCGGCCTTCAATGGCAATCATTTCCGTAGGACGCTTTTCCATCTTTGGTCATCCGAATAAGGATGTGGTTGAGCGCTGGCGCAACGGCGGGCGCGAGTGATGACGACCGGAGAGCAGGGAACGATCAGTGTCGTGACTGACGGAAAGACTTTAAAAGTAAATACATTTGTTCGGCGTAGTGAATGGGTACGCACGCCTCTGGCGTGCAATCATGAGCCGCTGGTCAGAGCACGCCGGAGGCGTGCGTACCTCAGGTCTACACGAAATCGGGCTCGGCCGGAGTGTAGAGATCGATGGTGGCGCTGCCCAGCTTATAGGTCTTCAGAACGCCCAGCGGCGGTGCGTAGATGTGAATCGGTGATCAGGTCGCGGCCGCTGACGTCCGGATTGCCGAGCTGGTGTATGTCCGGAATCTCCGAGCCGGTGAGGCCGCCGGCGCGCAGTTCTCGATGCGATTTGTAGCCGAGTCCGTGCTCGGCGTCATAGCCAAAAGTTGTTTCCCAAAGGATTCCTGCATGCACCAGGACGGCGCCGTGCGAGCCATTAGTGATCGTGGATCGGCGTGCGTTGGCCGGGCTTCCAACAAAGCACCAGCATCTCGACGAACTCGTTTTTCATCACGCGATGGCGTGAGTAATTGCCTTCCTTAAACCCAAGGTACGGCTGTACTTCTTCCTGATCGATCCTGGTGCGCTCAATCAGCTCGTTAAGCTGTTCGAGCGACGGAACTGCGTCGACTTGGTTTAATAAATCGGCGAGTTCTTTGAATGAAAGAGCGTGAGAAGATTCGTTAGGGCCTTCGCGTTGTTGAATGTGAGCTGCCAAAATGTCCCCTTGTGTGCTTATAGGGTTATAAATCGCACGCCGGATGGAGTCAAGAGGCCGGGCGTTTTAATTTCCATTGGAACTATTGCGTGCCGGTAAGCAAGATCCGTACGTCGCGCGACGTTTGTGCCGGTGGGACCGGTCGCGATCGCCTCGCCCAGCGCGACAAAGAACGAGTAAGAATCGCTGCGTTGGAGGAAGTCATTGGCCTCGAGGCCGATCGAAATCGCGCGGGCAATTGTGGTGCTGGTCAACAATCGCCCCGGCTGCCGGACTGTTGCCGTCGATCCCATCGGTGCCGGCGCACAACGCCACCATGTTCGGCGAAGCTCAAGCTTTTCGACAAACGCAGGGCCGTTTCCAGATTGCGTCCGCCGATACCGTGGCCATTAACCGGGCAGGCGAATTCTCCGCCGGAAATCAGGCAAACGATGCGGAGGTTTTGCTGTGTTTCGTCCGCAACGCATCCAGGCGTTCCCGCAACTGTATACAACCTGACTCGATTGGCTGATCCGAAATATCCGGGGCGATTTCTGCGATGAAGCCTCGGTTTTGCGCTGCTTGCGCCGCCGCTTCCAGGGCAGTCTGGTTGTCGAGTAAGACAAAGTGCTTTCGAATGCCCGACTTCTCGGCATCGACCTGCGGCGCTGATTGAGTTTCAATCGCATGCAGGATCGGTGCGGGCAGCTGACTGCGAAGATTGTATTTAGCAATCACGTCGAGCGGTTTCGGCGCATCATGCGGCGGAGCCAGCGTCGGCCCGGAGGCTACGTTTCGCTCGGCGCCGGCGGGCACGTCAGAAACGATCAGAGTGATTTGATCACAGTCGGGTGCGCGGGCGCTGAGTTTTCCGCCCTTCACCGCTGAGAATGCGCGACGGACAGAGTTGATTTCGCTGATTGATGCGCCGCAGCCGATTAGAGTCTGGTTCGCTTCGCGCAGATCGCCGAGCGAAATTTCGGGACTGATTGGCGACTCAATCATCGCCGAGCCGCCACCGGAGATGAGGAAGATAATCAGTGCCCGTTCGGCAGTTGGCGCACTCAAGCAAAGCGAAAGCTTCGGAAGCCGCAATCAGGCTGGCCTCAGTTGGAAGTGGATGGCCCCCTTCAACCCAGCGCCAGCGAGCATGCAAGATCCCTTCCTGCATTCCTCTTAGATTCAAAACCTCAGAGCCGGCAAGAGGCCCGCTCATGAATCCACCGGCAAACGCCTCCCCAAGTTGCTGTTCGAGAGCCTTGGCCATTGAGGCTGCCGCTTTACCAATCGCAATTGAAAAGACTTTTCGCTCGCCAAGCTCAATCGTCTGATCGAGGACACTCATGCTGGTTCGGTTAACCCGGACAGCTCGCCGCACTGCATCACCGGCATCAACAGCGCGCAGTGTCGCGTCAAATATCTCGCGAGCGGCGATGCGAAGTTGGGTGAGATTGGCCATGAGTTTGGGCGAAATGTTTATACGCGTTGCCAGGAGTTTTCCCAACCGCGGTGAAGGGTGTCTTAAGCCATATGAGGGTGGCTTTCCGTGATGGCCTTGCCACGCCGATGCGCGGCAAGTCTTCGACTTGCCGTAAAGCCTATCCAGGGTTTGGCGGTCTCAGACCGTCGGGTCGAAGACCTTGAGAAATTGGGACCTGCCGGCAAGTCGCAGACTTGCCGCGCATCGGCGTGGCAGAGCCATCTCAGCGGGCACCAATTACTCGACCGTGATCAAACCTCTCAACGCGCGAAAACGCTTGTCGCTGATGCCGCGCACTATGATTAAGTGTTCCGGACGCCGAAAGGCTCCGAACTTTTCGCGATGTTCGATGATTCGCTCGGCCAGACTCTTGCCAATGCCCGGCAGCATTTCCAACTCGTTCGCTGATGCCGTGTTGATGTTAATCCGGGCCGTTTTTGTTTGACTCGCGGAGATAGCGACTGTCGATTGCTGTTCGTTTGACCGTTGATAAGACGCGGTATTGTGTGGGCGTTTTAGACAAGAAGTGGCCGTTACGACGAATACGATCGACAAGATTGAAATACAAATCAATCGAAGTTTGTGACGCGATTCCAGAAGCTTCGTCATCGTCGGTTTGAGAAACCTCAAAGATAAACTGCGGAACGGCATGATCCGGCTAATATTACCAGCGGCGCCTTCGCGCAACGCTGTTTCACGAATGCAAGTTACTGATGAAAAAGGAATTGAGCAAATGCCGCTGGGAAGTGCAATTTGCTGGAAGTGTTGCACTTAAGAAAGTTGTAACATCGAAACAGGCGATGTCCACAAGGTTTTCCACAGAAGTTGTGGAAGCGAAGACGACTTTTGAAGTTGGTTAACTAGGGGCTGGATAAAACGGCGTGAACCGCATGCGCATCGAGAGTCCAGACGCGCGCTTGCTGCCCCGAGGCAGCCGAGTCGACGATTAACGATTCAGATGTTTGGAAGATTAGCCTCAGCGGGACTGAATAAACGAGGGCCTTATCAGCGCTGTTTGAATCGGGGGTTATTGCAGAGGCAGGGGTCGGACTATTCGCGGGTGGATTCGCTTGATTCTTCGCGGCCGTATCGTCGCCGGCTAGCGAGCGAGGATCGATTAGCTCGGCAGGCGTCTTATCTCGTTCGACATACAAACGCACCGACAGTGGTCTTCCGCCTCCATAGGCCTGCGGAATCCTTGCGTACGCACTCGTCGCCCTTGATAGCAAAATACCAGCGATGCCATCGCAATCAGCAGGATGTAGACCGGAGTCTGAATTGCGTCAGTGAGATCTATTCCCAACTGCTTAAACTGTTTCAGACTGTTGATGAACAGTCGGCTCTTTACGCCGGCGACAGCGGTACCACACAGCGGCCAATCCCATCACCAGTCTTACCAGGGTCACAACGTAGAAGTCGAACCAACGATCATCTCCGAGGATTTGCACTCGCCAAAAGCGGTTCAGCCCCCAGTTGATGCCCATGACTATATAAGTAAGCAGGAAAAGGCCGACCGTTAACCATCCCGCGATGGTCAATTTGTTCGTATTGCTGAAGTCGTAAGTGTAGGCATGGTAAATTGCCGCGAAGGTCAGGCAAGTCATCAAGCCCGGAGCCATTCCGGCCGTGAAGTATTGCGCATTTACCAACTGCGTAATCGATACGTTGTAATCTGCCAGGCGTTGCGCGGTCACAAGGTATCCGGCGACGTAAATTATCCCAGCGACCAGGGGGATGAGTTTGGAGAGCAAGTTCAGCCCAGTCTTTTGCCCGGGCGAAACGAGATTTCGATTCTGGCGTGGATTCATCTGGCATCGTTAGCTCCTTTTTCTTACTTCCCAGACAGGGTGGGTAAGAACCAACGTAACGAGGTGGCCTGTCGTATTGCCGACGTTAACCTTTATTACTGCAGCTAACTTAGAAAAGAGCTTACTGTGCAACCTCCTGCTCGTCCCAATCGCCAACCAGCTCGAACGCTTTTTGCAAAATTGGCCGCGGGCGCGCGCCGTCAGCTTTGCCAATCAATCCTTCGCGTTCCATTTGATCGAGCACCGCGGCTGCGCGGCCGTAACCGATGCGCAGACGTCTCTGCAGCACCGAGGTTGAGGCGCGCTTCATGTCGACGCAGATGCGCAGGGCGTCTTCAAACAATTCGTCACGCTCGCCGTTGGAATCTTCGAGGCCCATGGCCTCTTCGTCCGATTGGGTGATGGTTTCGTCGTAGTCAGGCGCCCATTGGGCTTTGACGTGCGCGACGATCTTGTTGATTTCCGTTTCATCGACGTAGGCGCCATGCACGCGCAGCAGGCGGTGACGAACCCGGGGGCAGGAACAGCATGTCGCCGCGTCCGAGCAGATGTTCGGCGCCGTTCGTGTCGAGGATCGTGCGCGAATCGATCTTTGACGAAACCCGGTACGACATGCGGGAAGGAAATTGGCTTTGATCAATCCGGTAATCACGTCGACTGACGGACGCTGCGTGGCCAGCACCAGGTGAATTCCCACCGCGCGGGCCATCTGTGCCAGGCGGGTGATCGAATCTTCGACTTCGTGCCCGGAAGTCATCATCAAATCGGCGAGTTCGTCGATGATGATTACGATGTAGGGCATGCGCGTCCATGCCTGGCCGTTCTCGTCGTAGTCCTTGACGGTATTGCGACGCTCCCGCTCAGCGTTGTAGCCATCGATGTTGCGAACGCCCCAGCCGGCCAGCTCTTTGTAACGTCGTTCCATCTCGCCGACTGCCCAGCGCAGCGCGCGCGCCGCCGGTTTTGGATCGACGATAATGGGGGTCGCCAGGTGCGGAATGTCTTCGTAGAGACCAAGCTCCAACCGCTTCGGATCAATCAGAATCAATTTCACTTCGTCCGGACGGGCGCGATAGAGAATCGAAACCAGAAGGGAATTGACCCCCACCGATTTGCCGGCGCCGGTCGTGCCGGCAATCAGCAAGTGGGGCATCTTGGTTGAGATCGTTGACGTAATTCAATCCGTCAATGGTCTTGCCGATCGCGATCGTCAGTTTGGAGGTTGATTCCTTGAAGGCGCGTGATTCGATGACTTCGCGCAGAAAGATTGTTTCCCGTCGTGGGTTGGGAACTTCGATGCCGACGTGTGGTTTGCCGGGCATGCGATCGATGCGAATAGATTCAGCTTTGAGCGCGAGGCACAAATCATCAACCAGCCCGGTCACGCGCGAATACTTCACCCCTGGGTCAGGTTTGAATTCGTAAGTGGTGACGACAGGTCCGGGGCAGATGAACTTGATTTGCCCGGTGACGTTGAACTCGCGGCATTTCTCGGCGAGTTTTGTCGCCATATTCAGGAGTTCGTCGTCGGCCTGCTCACGCCGCATCTGGGCCTCGTTCAGTAGCTCGACCGGAGGCAACTGATAGTCGGACGCGGCCGTCTTCGTCGCTTTGCGGCCCTCAAACGGCAGAGAGCCGGTTGCAGGAGTTTCTGTCCTTCTCTTGACCGCGGCCTCGCGGACCATTTCCTCGACGACGGCGGACTCGGCCGCCTCAGTTTTGCCGCGGGTCGCCCAGCCACGCTTCGCGGGGGCGGTCGCCGCGCCGGCCGCGGCGGACATTGCTTTCGTCGATGCGGTAGAAGCAGAGAACGATTCAAAAGCCTGGGCCAATTCGGGATTGGTGGATCTGATCTCAGCCGGCGCATCGCCCTGATTGATTTCAATCTGAGTTGAAGTGCCTGGTAGCGCGACCGCGTTTTGTTTCTTCAACTCGATTCGTTGTAAGCGGCGTTCGCGGCGTGCCTGTCGCCAGGCGCGAAATCGCTCTGGGAGGGACCGCAGGAAAACAAAGCGATCACTGACTGCGAAATTTTCGTAGAAGCCGGTAAAAGAGAAATTTGTTGCCAGCAGGATTCCGGTGACGGCGATCGCCGACAGCAGGATCGTGGTGCCGATGGTGTTTAGACCGCCGACCAAAGCGCGGGCGATGATCGCGCCAATCAAACCACCCGCATTGAAACTGGCGTCCCGAAACGGTCTGATGTTGGCGAGCGAGAGTAAGGCGGCTGAGGAAAGAACCAAAACGATCAATCCCGACAGCCGGGACAGCGGAGCGTTGATTCGGCGAGAACGAAAGCGTCGCCAGGCCGCCGCCAGGATCAAGAACGGCAGAAGATACGAAGCCAACCCAATCGATTGAAAGAGCGCGGCGGCGACATTTGCGCCCACTGCGCCGATCCAGTTGTGCGCGCCAGTTTCACCGGCCGCATTCCATGAAGGGTCGTTGGGATTGTAAGAAGCCAGGCAGAGACCGAGCAGCAGCGCCAACGCGATCATTCCGATCGCCACGATCTCATTGACACGCGTGTTGCGTGGCCCGGAGTGGACTTCGAGTTCGGAGGATATGGTAGCCATATTTTGTTCGACAAACTTCAGTTTGTCGTAATCTCCAAATATTAACGATGAATTGCCAGGCGTAATCGACAAACTGAAGTTTGTCGAACATTACGCCGCTTGTCGCCACAGCAAATACTGCTTGATGAAATCGTCGATGTCGCCATCGAGCACAGAATCGACGTCGCCGCGCTCGAGCTTGGTGCGCGCATCCTTAACCAGACGATAAGGCGCCAACACATAATTGCGAATCTGCGATCCAAAACTTATGTCCTGCTTGCTGGCTTCCAGTTCTTTGGTTTCCGCGCGCCGCTTTTCCAGTTCAACTTCGTAAAGGCGCGAGCGCAAGACCTGCATCGCTACCGCGCGATTCTGATGTTGCGAACGCTGGTTCTGGCATTGCACGACGATGTTGGTCGGCATATGCGTGATGCGAACCGCGGAATCTGTGGTGTTGATGTGCTGTCCGCCGGCGCCGGTCGCTCGGTAAGTGTCAACGCGCAAATCCTTTTCGTTGATCTCGACTTCGATGTTTTCATCGATTTCCGGATAGACGAACAGTGAGGCAAACGAAGTGTGTCGCCGCGCGTTTTGATCGAACGGCGAGATGCGCACGAGCCGGTGCACGCCGGCTTCGGCAGCCAGCAGTCCGTATGCGTATTCGCCTTCCACTTTGAAAGTCACGCTCTTGATTCCGGCCTCTTCGGCAGGTTGGTAATCGATGATTTCAGCTTTGAACTCGCGGCGCTCGGCCCACTTCACATACATGCGCAGCAACATCTCGGCCCAATCCTGCGATTCAGTGCCGCCCGCTCCCGGATGAATGGTGCAGATGGCGTTGCGCGAATCGTTCTCACCGGCCAGCAGCGTCTCGGTTTCCGCGGCGACCAGTTCATGCTCCAGACGGCCGAGCAGTTCGCGCAGTTCATTCAACGAAGCTTCATCCTGCTTCGGCAAATTCAAAGAGTACGCTGGCGTCGGAAATCTCGGTTTCAAACTTTTCCTGCCGTTCGAGTATTCGTTGCACCCGGCTGCGTTGTTGCAAGAGCCCCTGGGCAGCCTCCTGGTCAGACCAGAAGTCAGGCGCCGAGGCCTGCGCCTCGATCTTCTCCAGCTCAGCGCGTTTGGCTGGAACATCAAAGAAACCTCCCGAGTTGTTCGACTCGTTTACCTAAATCCTCGTAAGCATTTCTTAATTCCTGATAATTGAAATCGTCGCTCATTGGTAACCTCGTGTCGGAAGCCCGACCGTCAGGGAGGGCTCCTGGTGCCGATTGTTGCCCTCGCTTACGCTCGGGCTTCTGACACCGTTCTCCTTCTCATAAAACTTGCGGAAATGATTCCCAGGCTAATCAGCGCACAACCATAAACAAAGACGTCACCGTGTAACGTATAGAAAGTTGTGTCAGTTCCTGTTTTGCTGAAACTCCACGTACGAACTTCAGGCTGAAAATTATTCGTTTGATTCCATACCGACCCGTCGGAACTAATCTGCGCGCTGATTCCTGAGTTAGTGACCCGGATCACTTGCCGATCATTTTCCACCGCGCGAAAGATGGCGTTCGACAAGTGTTGCGCGCATCACGGCCGTCGGTCCCAGATATCCATCGTTCGAAATATTAATCAGCACGTCAGCGCCTTCGTGTGTGAACTCGCGCGCAATCGGCGGGTGCGCGGCCTCTATACAAATAAAAACCCCGGCGCGAACCGCGCCGAGGGGCATCAGCGTAAACGAACTGCCGGGGCGTAAACTCGCCGACGAGGCCTCGTACCGAACTCGCGCCCGGTAACCAGCGGGGCAGCGGCACGTACTCGCCAAACGGCATTAGGCGGATTTTATCATAACGTGCCGCAATTACACCCTCTGGATTTACCAGGATGGCAGAATTTTGATCGCCTCCGCCCGCGGCCGGCTCCAGCGAATTGAGCAGAACGTAAGTTTGATTTGTGCGGGCGAGGTTCTGACAATCTTCTCGAAGTTTGGAATCGCGCGAGTAACTAAAGTTCATAGGCGACTCAGGCCAAATGATCAGCCGTAGACTTGCCTGGCTCCGGCTGTTCCAATTCACTAAGAGCTTTTTGACTCAAGGCCAGGTGGCGTTCGAGCGGATCATTCATCACGCCCGGATCACCATCAGTGTCCATGGGAACGTTCGGCTGGACTGCAAGAATTACAATTTCGGGCTCCGGGTATCGCAATCTTCTCGTAACGTCTCGGCGACGACGAGCATCCTCGCGGTAGCAAGCAGACGATGATGACGATCATGAATCCAGCGATTGCTATTAGTAAGGCTACGGCGAAGCAGAAGACTGCGTTGAGCGCGCTGTTCGACAACAGGATAGAGAAACTGACGGCATAGACTCCGCCCCAACGGGCTGACTGAATCATCATTGGATGAAACGCCTGCGAATAGCCGAGGGCATTCCACAGACTTGTCCCGTGACGATATGCCGCAACCACTCGAGTGAAATCCAAATCAGCGGTGCGAAGAAGATCAGCCGCAGGGCCGAAGCGCCGGACGCTGCGTGAACAGCAGGCCGCAGGAGAGTGCAGGGAACAGGGCAACTAGAACTTATCGGCAAAAGGAACAGCGGATACGCTGAGCCACGCTGAAATGTGCGCGTAGTGGATCATCGGATACGTCAGCCACCAGCACGTTCCATAAAGAAAATCGAGGCCGTACAGCCAACCGAGGCAGGTGGCACGAAGCGCGTTGTGCGCAGCGGACGACCGCAAAAAGCAGTGGCGCCAATCCAAACCAGGCGAGAAACCACAGGTCGAAAGTTCTGGAAATGAAAGAATACTCAGGACTGCTGCGGCGACGGCGGGAAGGGCTTCCGCCGGTGTCGGAACGGCAGCGCTGAGCGCGGCATAAATCGACGAGGCATTATGAGGTTCTGGCCGAGGCCGCTCGAGTCATGGACGCGAGTTTACCAGCAACCCGAGTTGGAACTACTAACGTGGACGCTGCGAAGTGAGATTTGCTTGCCAGCCAGCGTTGAAAATTTTTCTGGAAGGACTTTGAGCCAGGCGGTGAGGATCACGCTTTCGGCTTCCTAAACGCCAAAACTTACAAAACGCGGCACAGTCACAGTGACAAATAACGTCTTTTTGACAGTTGTGGTCTGACCGAGGCGTCGGCATAGTCAGTTTGACGTTTTACTGGAAGATAGGGCGAAAGAAGTAGTCGGTTTCTCTTCGAAGAGTGAAATTAAACCAAAAGGTGTCCGTGAAAAATAAGGGTGCTCTAAATGCGGGAGAACCCGGTCATTTCTGACCGGGTTCCATTTCGGGGGATTAAACTGAAGGATCGCTCGGCGGGCGGCTGGCGCAGCGGCTTGCAGCGCTCAGAGAAGTGATGGCGGCGGGGGCACGTTTAGCTTCTTCGTGCTTGCCGTTCTGATGCTCAGCACTTCTCGTGCCAGTGGAGATGGCCAACTGTTACAAAGCGTTCAGAACTAAGCCTGAGAAAGAAGCGGACTGCCTGTTCATAAACAGTCGGAGCGCAGAGCGAGGAACTCCCGGGCACTTGCGTTTTTGTTTTGGTTCTTGCCTTAAGACTGTTGCTCTAAAGCAGGAGAACCCGGTCATTTCTGACCGGGTTCCATTTCGGGGGATTAAACTGAAGGATCGCTCGGCGGGCGGCTGGCGCAGCGGCTTGCAGCGCTCAGAGAAGTGATGGCGGCGGGGGCACGTTTAACTTCTTCGTGCTTGCCGTCTTATGTCCTCAGCACTCTGCGTGCCATTGAAACGGGCGAGGAGCAAGAGCAAGGTGCAAAAGGAGCGAAGGGCAAAGAACAGAACCTCGCGCCCCGTACAGATAAAGTGGAGTGCCAGTCCTAATGAACAAAGCCAAGCGCACGAGCTCCGGATTAAGCTCTTTGCGCTTGGCTCTCTACCCTTTGCTCTTTGCCCTTACGGCCGCCCCATCGTTACCTTTCTCTGCAACGCCATCGCCTCCGGATTGTCAGGGATCGATGGCGATGGCGCTGGCCGCGTACTTTCTGGCCTCGCCCATGTCGCCGCGCTCAAGAAAGATTCGGCCCAAAAGAATGTGCGCGTCAATTAATCGTGAATCCCAGAAGATCGCGGTCTTCAGCGCCGCGATTGCGGCTTCCTGATCGCCCCGGCGCTGACTTGATGCGCCCGCTTAGAAGGAAGGCTTCCGCAGTTGTCGGTTCAAGGTTCAAGAGCTTCCGAATCTCGGCCAGCGCTTCGTCGTCGCGACCCTGTTGATAAAGATCGCGGACCTTGTTGAGTGACCTCCTGGGCGTTGTTTGCGTTTGCCGCCTCAGATCGTTTTGTCCCGGCTAATATCAGTAAGTGTCAACCTGATTGAGGACGTCACGCGAACGCAAATTCAAGTTCATTACCGCCTGAGATTTCTGCCAATCTGTTTCCCACTTGGCATAGCTCTGCAAGGTACCGGCGCGCCTGATTGTCTGCGGCGGTGCCGCGTCAGCGTGATTGGCCCTGGCTTGAGCCTTGGCGAGCAGGTAATAGGCCTGGCCATCGCGCTGATCCGTTGCGATCACTCTTTCCAGCTTGTCCGCAGCCTCACCGAACTTCTCGTTGAGAAATAGCGCGTAGCCATAGTTGAAGAGCACAGTGGTATCGTCCGGCGACGAATCTGCCGCGCGTGACAGCAGAGTTATCCCCTGAAGCAGCAGACGCGTTCGTTCCTCGGGTTTCTTTTCGTTTCGCGCCGCTTCAACGGAAAACGCGCCGGCGTTGTTATAAACCGCGACCAGCGGCATCACTTTCTCGTCAGCCAAAGGAACGAGTGTCGCAGGGCGCGCGCGACGTCTGCCGTCTTCCAATAGGCGAGCCCGGCATAGAACTGCGCTTCGTTGTAATGCGGCTCCCTTTTCTGCAGCATTGTGAAATATTCGATAGCTTCCTTCCACTGATACTGATTGAAATAGAAGCGTCCCAACTCGAAAGCCGCTTGCGGATAAACGGCGCCGCCGTTCACATCGCCATAAAGCTTTAGCGCGTTCTTGAAATAGATGGCCCGCGTCGGTTCGCTTTGGCCGGTTTGCGATCCCTTCATGTACGCTTCTGAACGCCTGGGGCGGTACCTTCGTCGCTTCCTGGATCAGGTTGTTGCGCGAGAACGAGAGAGCCTTGTCGCGCTGAAAAAGGATCTGATACGCCAAGCTCGCCGTGGACCTTCTGCAAGTCCTTGACGTTGTCGGCGAAATCGTATTGCCGGGGCGCCCAGGCGCCGTCGAAATGTCGCCGGCCATCCGGCCTTCGTTAACGCGAATCACGCGCGCCTGGCCAATGATCGTCGCTGCCGGTTTGTCGGCTGGTTTTGATTTGTCATCTCCGGACGCAGCCGGCGACGCCGTGACGTTGTAGGTTCCAAATACGATCATTGAGGCCTTCAATTCGCGGGCAATCTTGATCGCCGTGGCTCGTGAAGGAATCACCGTCAAAGGCAAACGCAACCGCTGATAGGCAACCGCGCGTTCGTCGCTGGTCACCACAATCAAGCCGGGCTTGTCCAAAAGAACGGAAAGCGAATCGGCAAAGCTCTCGCCGATCCAGTTATACTCCGGGTGATCGGAAGTATTTTCGAAGGGCATTACCAGTACGATCTCGGCCGCCGGAGTCGTCTGAGCCGGGGCGTTAGGTACTGCAAACTGGAAAATCGAGATCAGCGCCAGCGCGGTTAGAACGGCTGGGATATTTCTTTCGAATCATCAAAAAATCCTTTATTTCTTTTAGTAAAAACAAGGCCGGAAACTTCGATGCCGACTATGATAGCAGCGGTTGGTCGGAAGCGCACAGCGAGGTCGTCGTCACGCGGGCCTCATGGCGTTGTTGCGGTGATCACCAATTGATTGTCGATGCCGGCGACGCCTTTGACAGATCGAATCGTTTTCTCAACTCGCTGTTTCACTTCCGCAGATCTGACTGAGCCAACGATTGTTACTTTGCCATTCTCGACGAGCGTGCTGACATCCAGTTTCGAAAGATTCGGATCTGCTGCTAACACGCTTTCGATTTGTGCCTGAATCGTCGCATCGTCAACAGGCTCATTCGACGTTTCGCCGCCGGGAGTCGAAGGAGATGCTTGCGTTGCTGGAGTTTGGCTCGCAAGCCGGGTCGCCGTCGGAGAGGATTTTGGGGAAGGGCTGACACCTGGACCGAAGGGAACGACTTGCTGCGGGGCAATGCTGGCGCGCATTGGATCGAATGGCCTGCTGGTGAGAAACAGAGCCATGAAGGTGGCCAGCGCCGCGGCGCCGATGACACTGAGAGCAACCCACACTTCAGGCGTGCGACCCCACGGCTGCGGCTGCGACGAGCGGCGGGCCGGGACCGTTGGGCAGAGGTCTCAACCGTAAATCGACTTCTCGATGGTCGTTTGGAATTGGCCAATGGTTCAATCAGAGTCGACTACATTTTACGCGTTGTTCTCATCCTATCATTAACTACCTGACTCGCGGTCTTTGATTTCTTTGACATCGCGCGCAAGACAACCCGGCATTGGCGTTCTGACACTGGACGCGTTTGATTAGACGCAGCCAATTGCAGTCGATTTTCGGAGGATATTACTAATGCAACGCTTAACAAAATTGATTTTCGCGATCGCTTTAGGTCGTGCCGCTGCCGCGAATGGATTTGCGCAGAGCCTGGAACAAACGACCACGTCACGCGATCGGCAATCGGTTAACATCACTGTCTATAACTCAAATCTTGGTCTGGTGAGGAAACGCGCCGGCTGACACTTCCGGTGGGCAGAATAGCTTTGAGGTTCGCCGATGTAACCGCGCAAATTCGGCCAGAGACGGTTCATCTCGCCTCGCTGACTGCCCCCGCGAGCCTGCGAATTCTCGAGCAGAATTATCAGTACGATTTGCTGAATCCGGCAAAGCTGCTCGACAAGTTTGTCGGCCGCGAAATCACTCTGGTGTTGCGTCGCTATCAGAACAACACTGAAAGCTTCGAACCCGGTACAGGCAACGCTGCTGTCGAACAATGGCGGCCAGGTCTGGCGCATCAATGGCCAGATTGTCATCAACCCCAGCAACATCGCCGAGATTCGTTTTCCGGACCTGCCGAAGAATCTGGTTGCGGTGCCGACGCTGATTTGGGATGTCGAGAATCGCGAAGCCGCCGCGCAAAACATCGAAGCCAGTTATCTGACCGCCGGCATGAACTGGCGCGCGGATTATGTGCTGCTGGTAAACGCCGACGACACCAAGGGCGATTTGCAGGGCTGGAGTGACGCTAACCAACGGCAGCGGCGCGCGCGTTCGAAGATGCGCGGTTGCAATTGGTCGCCGGCGATGTGAACCGAGTTTCGGACGAGCGCAACTATCAACTCGCCGGTGCTATGGCCCGCAAGGATGCTGCCAGCGAATCGGACTTTAGGAGCAGGGCTTTTTCGAATATCACCTCTACACGCTGCAACGTCCGACGACGATTAACAACAACGAGACGAAGCAGGTTTCTCTGCTCGAAGCCGCGGGCTTTGACGTCAAGAAAGAGTTCGTGCTCAACGGTCAGCGTTACTACTACACCGGCTACAACAGTCCGGGAGCCGCCATCAAGGAAAAGGTCGGCGTATTCGTTCAGTTCCGGAACTCGCAGTTGAACAAACTCGGGATGCCTTTGCCGGCCGGCACGATTCGTCTCTACAAAAAGACGACAAGGGCAATCAACAGTTCATCGGTGAAGATAAGATTGACCACACGCCGAAAGATGAAGATGTGCGCGTCAAAGTTGGCGACGCGTTCGACATCGTCGCGGAACGCAAACAGACTGACTATAAGATGATCGTTTCAGGACATCTCTACGAATACGCGTACGAGATCAAGATTCGCAATCACAAAGAAGGACCGATCACGGTTGTTGTGAACGAACCGATTGGTGGTGATTGGGAGATGGTGGCGTCAACCTTCGAGGCGAAGAAGACTGCGGCTTTTGCCGCGCAGTTCAATGTGCCGGTGGCGAAAGATGGCGAGGCGACGCTGAGCTATCGGGTAAGAGTGAGATACTAATATCGCCTGCAGCTGGAAACGAAAGGGCGGCTGAATAATTCGGCCGCCCCATATTTTTCGCGATGGGTTCGCGCCACTTCATACGTTCTCACGTTGAGATCCTCAAGGTGCCCGCCAACGCAGCGCGTCTCAGGTTGCTTCCCGGCGCCATATTTTGTTATACCGCCGCGCATGAAAACGACTTCTGCTGATGGTGGTACTGGCACTCTCGTTTGCCACGGTGCAAGCTCAGCCGGCTAATCAGGGGCAATCACTGACACAAGGATTCACTCGGAGATCGATCCCTAAGGGGCGAGGTATTTCTCTTCGCCCAGAACCTCGACACCGGCCAGATCTTATTCCTGCAACGGCGACGAGCGAGTGCGCACTGGCCAGCACCATCAAGATCGCGGTGATGATCGAGGCTTTTGCCCGGGTGGCTGAGGGACGCGCGAAATGGACTGACGAACTTGTTTTGACGAAAGCCGCGCGCTACGCCGGCTCGGGCATTCTGCCGGAACTTGGCGACGGCCTGCGCCTCACTCTGCGGGATTGTGTGCGCCTGATGATGACCCTGAGCGATAACACCGCGACCAACATGGTGGCTCGACTATCTGACTACGGACGCCGTCAACGCGCGCACGGAATCACTTGGATTCAAACAGACACGGATCATGCGTCGGGTGGGTGGCGGTGGTGAAAGCAAAGCAGGAAAGGAGTCCGACAACAAGCGGTTCGGTCTGGGCGCGACGACGCCACACGAGATGGTTCAGATAATGGACAAGCTTGATCGCGGTGAGATCATCAACAAAGACGCCTCCAAAGAGATGATCGATCTCATGAAGCGCGAGCAGGCACGTTATGCGATCGGCCGCACAATTCCCGATGTCCCGATGGCGAGTAAGTATGGCGCGCTTGATGCGTTGCGAAGCTGCGTGGCAATCGTCTACACGAAGCAGGAAAGATCGCGATGGCCATCACGGTGGATGACATGCCTCAGCCCTACTGGTCTGTCGACAATCCGGCCTACTTGCTGATGTCTCGTCTGTCACTAATCCTGATCGAAGGTCTTCAGTCACCCACTAATCGTTAAATCGGCGCAATGCCGGAATTCGTATTGACATCCGGAAAATCTGAACGTGTCTGCTATGTTTTTGGATGGCGACGATCGGGTCGTGTCAAAACTCGCGAGATTTCCCGCCTCCAAAATCGTCTGCTAATGGAACAATAAGTGCGTGACACAAAGCTTGCATTCATAATTCATATCGACACTCCTCGTCTTTGTTTGTTTGATTCGCAGTTGAAGTGAGATTGGCTTGATGGATTTCCAACTCAAGCTTCTGCAGACAATTGGGTTTCTGGCCAAGCTGGCAGCGAACCCAGCACCACTAAAATTGAGGGATACATGACGAGAAAAAGCCTTCTTCAGAAGAGCGCTCTTTTTTACCTCGGCGTTTTATTGGTCGTAATCCTAAGCAGCCTTGCCGTCTTTGGCCAGGCTGGTACGTCTCATGGTGCGCGGCACCGTAACCGATCCGCAGGGAAACGTTGTGGCGGGCGCAGCGGTGAAGCTTACCGATTTGAACAAGGGTAGTTCGCGCACTGCCACCAGTGAAGAAAATGGCACCTTCGATTTGAGTTGGTGCCGGTGGGCGATTACAAGCTGGAAGTCGAAGCCAAAGGCTTTAAGAAGTCGCTTACCTCAAATATCCACGCGGCCGTTAACAATCCCAGTTCGATCGACGTGAAGTTGGAAGTTGGTAGTGTATCCGAAACCGTGACGGTATCGGCGGGTGTCGCCGACGTCGTGGTTAATAAGGAAGACGCGACCCTCGGGAAACGTTTTTGTTAATAAGCAGATTACCCAGTTGCCGCTTCTGGGGCGCAGTGTTCCGAGCCTCTTGACTTTGCAACCAGGAGTGACGAGAGGCGGTTCAGCAGCCGGCGCCCGCGCCGACCAATCTAATATCACGCTCGACGGTGTTGATATCAACGAGCAGCAGACTAACTCGATCGGAGCCGTTACAGACAATGCCACTACGTCACAGTTGCCGGACAGCAATACGGCGCTGAGGCTCAACGCTGAAGCGATTCAGGAGTTTCGGGTGGTCACGACGAATCCGAACGCCTCTCAAGGCCGATCGGCCGGCGCGCAAGTCGAGGTCGTCACCAAAAGCGGCACGAACGAACTTCACGGCGCCGCCTTCTGGTTCCACCGTCCCACGCGCCTGTCCGCCAACGATTTCTTTAACAATCGCATTGGCCTGGCGCGTCCGACGTTGATTCGCAACAATTACGGTGGCGCAGTGGGTGGCCCAATTGTTAAGGAACGCGCATTTTCTTCTACAGCTACGAAGCCGACCGCCGAGTAACCCAGAGCGGCGTGTCGCGAACCGTTCCCATGGCCTCGTTGGGGCAGGGTCTGGTCCGTTATACGAATCCCTCAGGCGGGCTTACTTCGATTACAGCCGCGCAGATGCTGACGATCTTTCCGTCGTTGAATGGCGAGAATGCGAAAGCGGTCGCAGCGCTAGCCGCCGCCGCAGCCAAGTATCCGGCCAATGATTGCTCTCTGGGCGATCGGTGCGTGAACACCGGAGGCTTTCGCTTTAATGCGGCCACCCCGGTGCAACTTAACTCGCACGCGGCGAAATTCGACATCAACTTAACTCAGCGTCAACAAATATTCGCGCGCGCCAACGTCATTTATGACAAGACGGTGCAGGCGCCGAATTTTCCTGATACTCCTTCACCCGGCGTTTGGTCGCACCCGACGGGCCTGGCCATTGGCCACAACTGGACCATCAACAACACCCTGGTCAATCACTTTGTCTACGGCTTCACGCGAGAAGCCTTCACCCAGCAGGGTGATTCGAGTGCCAACAGCGTCTCGTTCCGGTTCGTTTTTCGCCGCTACTCTTTACCCGTGACGTAGTGCGAGTTACGCCGGTGCAAACTTTGTCGATGACTTGTCCTGGATCAAGGGCAATCACACCATCCAGATGGGTGGGAACGTCCGCCTAATCAACAACGAGCGCACCAGCTTTGCCAATGCGTTTGACAGCGCCATCACCAACCCATCGTTCTATGCCGGTGCGGGCACGACGGTTTCTAATGCAATCACGGCCTTCTCGCCGGCGTCTTCTGGTCAGGCGTCAATTATTCAGAACGCGGCCACGGCAGTGCTTGGTCGTTTTTCTCAATACACGGCTAGCTTTACGTTCGCCCATAATGGGCAATTGGAATCAGCGGGCACGCCCAGTGATCGTAATCTCGCAACTCAGGAATACGAGGGCTATGTGCAGGATAGCTGGAAGGTGAAAGCAAACTTAACACTCAACGTGGGCATGCGCTACAGCATTAGCCGGCCGGTGTATGAAAAGAACGGTTTCGAGGTCAAGCCGAATATTCCGCTGTCTGAATATTTCCGCCGCAGAGTTGAGTCAGGCGAAAACGGGCAATGACTATACTCGACGCCCTGACCATGCTGTTATCCGGTCCGGCCAACGGTGCTTCGCCTCTGTATAAATGGGATCGAAACAACTTTCAGCCCCGAATCAGCGTAGCCTGGTCACCTCGTTTCGAGCATGGCTTTTTGCGGAAGATTTTTGGCGACGGTGGCGACTCGGTCATACGCGGCGGTTTCGATGTTCTCAACGATGCGTATGGCGAGCAAATCGCGGTTACCTTCGATACGAATAATTCGTTGGGCTTTACTTCGAATACCACGATTGCCGCCAACACCTACAATACAACTACCAAGCCGGCGCCCCTGTTCACCGGCTATGACGCAGAACGTGCGAGCGCTTCCGGGAATTACTTTGCCCGGCACCTTGACGTTCCCGCAGCAGAAACCGCTGGACTTCTCGCGCCGTATCGAATCTTCGTTTGACGAAAATATCAGAGCACCCGTTGAGTACAGTTGGAACCTTACCTTCGAGCGCGCTATGCCAAAAGGATTTGTGGTGACGGCAGCCTATGTCGGTAGGTCGGCCCGAAATCTGCTGGCCACCAGGGACGTGATGGCGCTCAACGATCTTGTCGATCCCGCGACGGGCCTTGATTGGTACCGGGCCGCCGGCTCGCTCGAACAGTTTCGCGCCGCGGGAACGCCAGTCGGTTCAGTGGCGGCGATTCCGTACTTTGAAAATGTTTTCCCGGGACTGCTGGCCCAATACAAGGCGTATTACACCGGCATCTTCGGGGCGACCACGGCGAATTCGGTATTTGCCGGGGCCACTAATTCAACCCAGGCAATTTACGCCAGCGCGTTGAACTTCAACAGCAATGACTGGACGACCATTCAGGACGACCTGGAGTTTGCGACCAACAGATCGTTGTTCTACCAGGAGCAGTATGGTGCGCTCTCAGCCTGGGGCAGCATCGCCAAGTCAAACTATAACGCAGCCATCTTGCAGATTCGCCAGCGATTGGGCAGCAGTCTGATCTGGGATCTCAACTACACCATGTCGCATTCGCTTGACGATGCTTCAGGGTTGCAAACCAGCGGCACGTTTGGCGGCGCCTTTGTCCTGAATCCAATCCTGCAGCGGCAGAGCTATGCGAATTCGGATTTTGATTTTCGCCATATAGTTAATGCCAATGCGGTTTGGGAAATGCCTTTCGGCCGGGGCCGCCATTTCGGTGGCAGCGTCAGTCGTCTGGGCGATATGGCGATTGGCGGCTGGCAAATGAGCGGCATCGTGCGTTGGAACAGCGGTGCTCCAGCAGCTAACCCCTTCGATGACGCGCGCTGGGCCACCAACTGGAACGTCCAGAGTAACGGTGTGCGCACGCGCCCCATCGAAACCAGCCCGTGTCGCGGCAATGCTACAGTCTCAGCCAAGCTGTTTTGCGATACGAAGACCGCTTATCAAAGCTGGCGCAACGCCAGACCCGGCGAGGCCGGTGATCGCAACGTGTTGCGCAATGTCGGCTACTTCTCGTTGGATATGGGCTTATCAAAATCCTTTAAGTTCAGCGAGAACATCGCTCTGCAACTCAGGTTTGAAGCCTTCAACGTTACCAACACCCAGCGGATGGGAGCGTTTGATACCAGCCGTACGGGACTTGGATTGACCGTGAATCCATCCAGTGCAAACCCGCCGGCGAATTGGACGAACTATACAGCCATTCAGGGCGCACCGAGACAGATGCAATTCGGCGCCCGTTTGACCTTCTCAAGCTTTGTGTGCTGCGGTTTGTTTCGCGGGCTGGAGAATTTTGGGCCAGCCCGCGATTCTTTTTCAACCAGCGCGATCTTGCCTGATCCTTTCTGAGCGATTACATTTACCCAGCTTCCTCTGGTTCAATAAGTGGTTGGAGGTCTTTTCATGACTCAAGAAACCAAACCCTCTCGAAACGCCTCGCGGCCTACATGGCTAAGATTCTCCTTGCGGTCGGCAGCCCTTTTTCTTTTTGTCCTGAGCTTTGCCGTGCCCTGTTTTTCACAGCGAGGCAGCGGCGCAATGACTGTGATGACTCCAGGCTCAGGTCGAAACATTCTTTACGGCGACTTAAAAGTTGATGAAAGCAAAGCCGGCGCGGACAGGCCGGCGACTTATACGGTCATCCTTTACATGGCCGGAGGCACTCTGGTTGGACGCGAGACGGTCTCGAACGGCGGGCGCTATCGCTTCAATGATCTTGCCGATGGTGACTATGACTTGGCGATTGAGCTGGATAGTCGCGAAGTTACTCGCTCGCGCGTTCGTCTCTACTCACAGCCCAACGTGGGAAAGACCGACACCCGCCACGATATTGAGCTCGAGTTTCGCGCCATCGGAGCGGCCGTTTCAAATAAGGCAGCTACCGTGTCGGCGGAAGATATGTATCACCGTTCGAGCGCCAACCAAAGTTGTTCGACCAGGGACAAAGGGCCACGAACGAGAAAAAGTACGACCAGGCGATCACGGTCTTACGCCAACTGGTGGAAAGCGACCGCAAAGACTTTCAGGCGTGGAGTGAGCTGGGAACAGCCTACCTGCTGAAAGAAAACTTTGATGAAGCTGAGTCGTCTTATCTCGCGGCGATTGAAGCGCGTCCAGAGTTCTTTCTTGGCAATCTCAATCTGGGTCGCGTCTATTTGAGTCAAAAGAAATTCGACAAAGCTGTTGAGGTGCTCAGCCACGCAGTTCAAATCAAACCTGATTCGGCTGACGCCAACCACCTGCTAGGCGAAGCCTACCTGCAAATCAAGAAAGGCTCGCTGGCGGTCCGTTACCTTAACGAAGCGATACGGCTGGATCCGAAGGGAAAAGCCGAGGTGCACCTGCGCTTGGCGCTGCTCTATAACGCGGTGGGAATGAAGGACAAAGCCGCCATCGAATACGCAGAGTTTCTTAAGAAACGTCCTGATTACCCTGACCGAAAAAAGCTGGAACAATACATCGCCGATAATAAGAAGCCGTGACTCGCAAGTCGTGAGTTCGCCGGTGTTTTTCCCGAAACGCTGATGCCTGGGCGAAAATTGAAGGAACCTGGCGGCTTCCACGGTCGTTCAGAAATCAGAGTCCGTAAGAACTAGTCGCCAATACCTGGAGAAAAACAAATGAAGCGAGTTGTGCTGGTAGTTGTGTTGCTTGTGGCCGCGGCCGTGCTCGGTTTGTGGCGTTCGCACGGAGGCGTCCGGGCCGGCCTGAACCGCGTCGTCAGTATTGGGGATGATCAAGCCCAAAATAAGACCAACGACGAAATCCGCAAGACTTTTGAACTGAAGCCGGGTGCGCGCGTCGAGATCCAGGGAATCAATGGCTTCGTCGAGATCCAAACTGCTGACACCAAAGACTGCCGAGGTGTTCGTGCGACGCACCGGCGACAATTCGAACTCGCTGCAGCGACGTGACATGATTGTTGAAGAGACCAGCGAAGGAATAATCGTCCGTAGCAAGCAAAAACACGTGGGTCTCTGGGACCACCTGTTTGGCAAAGATCCCAAAGAAGAAGTGACCATCAAAGCGCCGCGCCAAATTGCTTTGTCGATTCAGAGGAGTTAATGGCCGCGTGTCGAGCGGCGACATCGAAGGGTCTCTGGAGATCAAGGGAATCAACGGCCGCGTCGACCTTGGTCTGGTAAGTGAATCATGCTCAGGTTGGCGGTATCAACGGATCAATTTCGCTGGGGCTTGCGACAACTCGGCGAGCGCGGCGCGCGCATCAGCGGTGTTAATGGCGGAATCGAGTTGAAACTGGCCGAACGGATTGAACGCGGATCTGAGCACCAAGGGCATGAACGGCAACGTGCGCTCAGAGATTTCCGAAGTGACCGTGAACCGCGACGATCACTGGACGCGTTATTCGGCGCGGATTGGCGAGGGCGGCGCGCCCATCGAACTCAGCGGCATCAACGGCAACGTGCGCCTGACCAGAGCAGCGGGCGGAACCCAAACCACGGCGGCTGCCAACTCAAAAGCCGGCAGAGAATCAGAAACCGGCCGAGTCAAAGCCGGCGGACAATCAGAAATTGGAGCAGGCCAAAGCGGGAGTGAAAGCCGCCAAGTCAACTCAGTGAATTGGGATTCTTGATCCTGCTAAAGACAAGAGGCCGGCAAGCTTTGCCGGCCTCTTTTGTTTGACATTGTGGTGCACCCAGGAGGACTCGAACCTCCGCCTTGATTCGAAGTCAGAATTTCATCTGTTTCTGCCAATAGCTGCGGACCAACCGGATGCTCTTAAGAGTAGCCGGTGGTCGAAGCTGAACGCGCGGCGTAAAATTCAATCGCTATGCCGCAAGTTGGTCAGTACTGTGTCAACTATCGCATCTCCCGTAAACTGCCAATCTGTTCCGGTCGCGCCGCATTACGCGCGAGCCTCGTCCTGATCACCTGTCTGGTGCTGACACAGGCGTCCGCCAATAAGTTAACCGGCCCGCAGCTTTCGATTCATCGTTATGACGTCGCCGATGGTCTGGCCCACCGCAGTGTGCTCTGCATCCATCAGGACGCCAAAGGGTACCTCTGGGTCGGCACTCAGGAAGGACTGAGCCGCTTCGATGGTTACGGCTTCACAAACTATGGCCTCCGCGATGGGCTGGGACATCCATATATCAATGCTATTGCCGAAGATCGCGAAGGGCGTCTGTGGCTGGGAACCAACGGCGGCGGTGTCTCGTCTGATTGATGATCCTCGCGAAGCTCAGTCGTTGCGGCCACCACGGCGGCACGCCGGATACCCGGCCAGGTTTATCAACTTCCTGATTGGTGACTCGATCCAGTCAAACTCGGTGAACCGAATGCTGTTTGATCAGGAATGACAGTCTCTGGTGCGTCACTGATGCCGCGCTCTATCGCACAACTTTGGATTTGCAAGGCCGGCCGAAATTTGAAGTCGTGGTTTCCGGCAAATCGTATGCTGCGTCGGCTGCCTTTGCTGACAGTCAGGGACGTTTATGGTTCGGGTTGGAGCACGATCTGATCGAAATCAATAAAGGGGCAAGTGATCGTTTGTGGCGCGACGTGATGGAGTCGGGAAGATCTGATCGTCGGCATCGTGGAGGACGATCAAGGCCGGCTGCTTGTTTCATCTCTTCATTCCCTGTTCGCCTACGACGAGACCGTTGAAGGCGACGGCCGCCATGCACAAGTGGCACAGACTTCCATTGACTCTCGCCAGGGGCCAAAGTTGGGACGGCTGGCGGCGAGGGGGCAGCGGAGCGCTCTGGATTGCGACGAACCAGGGACTGCTGAAGTACCGTGACTCTCAGCAGACACTCTTTACGACAGCTCAGGGATTGAGCGATAACGAGATAATCGACCTCAGCTGGGACGTGGACGGGACCCTGTGGCCCGGTATGTGGTCAGGAGGTCTTTGCAAACTATCGAATCCAACCGATCGTCAGCTTCGCGCAGACTGAAGGATTACCTGAGGCAAAGGTTGTGTGGGTACGATGCAGGACCGTGATGGCGCGGCATCGCTGCCACAGCGCGCATGAAGCAACAGGGTTTTTGCTGAAGATCGTGGAGGGCGGGGGCGAAGTGCCGCTTCCGGGATCGGAACTACCTCCATTCAACACGATCGCTTCACGAATCCTGCAAGACGGCCGGGGTGATTGGTGGATTGGTACCGACCGGGGATTGTTTCGCTTTCACGGCCCCCAACTACGATTTAGCGAGCGCGAAAGATTCACCTGGCAGGATAAGGAGTTTCCTGAAGGCCCATTTGCGCTCGCAATTGTGTGAAGATGCGGGGCGAAGCTTGCAAGGTCTACGGTTTGGAGCAGCGAATAGCCTTGCACTGGTTCGATCCCGACAGAAGCCGGGAGGTGCAATTCAAAATTAGACCAGCGGGGAATCAGCTGACAAACATGCCCAACCATCTGATTTGCGATCGCCGTGGAGCTGTATGGCTGGGAACCCAGGGACGACCTGGCCGCTTAGTCAACGGCAATGTCACGATAGTCCAAACGGCGGCGGGACTGCCGGAAACAAACCCCGCGCCTTCTTTCTTGATAGCCGAGGATGGCTGTGGATCGGACTGCGGTACAATGGGCGTCTCAGTAACCAAAGATCCGAACGCCGAGAATCCCCAGTTCGCGAATTACTCGACAGCGAATGGTTCTCGCCAGCGACACCGTTTGGTCCGTCACTGAAGATGATTTCGGCAGGATGTATTTTGGCACCGGGCGCGGCCTATTGATCGACTTGACCTGCACAACGAGGCGCGTGCGTCACTTCACAGTTGCCGATGGACTGGCCGCCGGCCTCATCAATCACTGCATTAAAGACCGTTACGGTAATATCTGGAGCGCCACAGGAATGCCGGTCTGTCGAGACTCGATCCTCGCGCGGAACCCGTCAATGACCGCCCACCACCGGTCTATCTCAGCGGAGGTCCAAATCGCCGGCGAAGATGCCGTCGACCGGAGACAGGCGCAAACGCAAGCTACCGGCTGTCGAGCTGACTGCCTCACGCAATAACCTGGTGATCGAACATATATCGGGCTGGATTTCCCGGGTGAGCATGAGCTCAGGTATCAATACAAACTCGAGGGCACCGACGCCGACTGGAGTGCCGCCACCGACCAGCGCTCGGTGAATTTTGCTCGCCTCGCTCCGGTTCGTACCGGTTTCGGTTCTGAGCCATCAATTCCGGAAGGACTCACCAGTGCCGCGCCGGCAGTGCTCGAGTTTCGGATCCTCCCGCCGTTCTGGTTGCGCTGGTGGTTCCTCTTGCTGGTTGCCATCCTCGGCGGGATCACTGTTTACATGGTCTATCGCTACCGTGTCAGAAGATTGCTTGAGCTTGAGCGCGTGCGTTCGCGGATTGCCCGGACCTGCATGACGACATCGGGTCCGGCCTTTCACGCATGGCGATTCTACGTGAAGTTGTAAAGCGCCAGACAGCGCCAACGTCCTGCCGATGCTGACTGAGATCGCCGAATCGGCCCGGGATCTGGTCGATTCCATGGGCGACATCGTCTGGGCTACTGATCCCCGCAGAGATGACTTTAACAGTGTGGTCTCTCGCGCGTGGGCCGGTTCGCGACCAGCGTACTCAAGCCAAAGGCATCAAGCGATTTCGAGGTCCCGTTGGCGAGCGAACGCGTCAAGCTCGATCAGAACAACGGCGCCACCTGCTGCTGATCTTCAAAGAGGCGATCAATAGCATTGTCCGCCACGCAGACTGCCGGCGGGCTTCGGTGAATATCACGTTGTCACGGCACCGGCTGATCGCGGACATCCGCGACGATGGCAAAGGCTTTGAGTGCCAGTCGTCCTTGGAATCCGCGAGCAAAGGGCGTGAGGGGCGAGGTCTCGAAAACACGCAGCGACGAGCCATCGAGCTTGGTGGTCGCCTGACAATCCACTCATCGCCGGGTCGAGGGAACGACCCTGCAACTGAACGTTCCGATAAAAGATCCCTAGCATGAGTATCGCTATTGTTGCCGCCCGCCGAAGTGAACTGGCATCGCACCTGCCGCTCAGAAAGGACCACGGCCTTGTGATCTCGAAGGATGCCCAGGCTAACGCCAGCGAACCGATTCGTGTCGCCATTGTCGACGACGATCGGGCCACGCGGAAGGTCTGGGCCTATTGATTAATACCACCCCGGGTTATCGGATCGTCGGGACATTTCGCTCGGTTGAGGATGCTGCGGAGTCAAGTGGCCGAGAGTCACCAGACGTCCTGCTCCTGGACATTCAACTGCCGGGAATGGATGGCTCTGAAGGAGTCAGAATCCTGAAGGAGAAATATCCGGGAACGGAGGTCGTCATGTTGACGATCTATGACGAGCAGGACAAGGTCTTTGAGTCTATCTGCAACGGCGCCTGTGGTTACCTGCTAAAGAAAACGGCGCCGGTAAAACTGCTCGAGGCGATCACCGAAGCCCGGCTCGGAGGCGCTCCCATGTCTCCCGAGATTGCGCGCAAGGTGGTGCTCCTGTTTCAGAAGATTAGCCCGCCCGAAAAATCGAAAAGCAGCTCACCCCGCAGGAAGTGCGGCTGTTAAAGCTGCTGGTCCAGGGAGCCAGCTACCAGCGGGCCGCCGACACTCTCAATATTAGTGTCAACACTGTCCGCGACCACATCCGCAGCATTTACGACAAACTGCACGTCCACTCGAAGTGCGAAGCCGTCGGCAAAGCCCTGAGAAGCCGGATCGTGTTTTAGACTCCCGATCCTTCAGCATGTCCTAATTTCAGTTTTTCTCTGCGTAACCTCTGCGCTCTTCCGCCTCTGCGGTGAGTGACGGTGAAAAATGCTCACCGCGGAGACACAGAGAACGCGGAGGGAGCGCAGAGACCCGCAACTCGGGACACCACTCTGTCCTCCCGATCAACTGAAATAAACACATAGTCATGCTATACCGCGCCGATTTGAAGGCGGCTATGCTCGTCACCATTCACCGGTTCCCCCGATGTGCCAGGAGTGAACAAGGATTATCGGAGGAGTGGATCATGCGACTCAGAGCACAACTGCGACGAACGGCGGAACTGAATCTACGGCTGAGATCTTTGCTGAGTGTGGCGTTGGGGCTGAGCTTGCTCACTGTTTTGATCGCTCAGCCAGGTCCGGCTCTAACTTCGAAACCGAGTGCGCCCGCTTCTTCCCAATTTGCGACGATGATGAACTCGCCGGCGGGTCAGGCTTACGCCAGGGTCCCGATCTATTTCGAAGAGAATCAGGGCCAGGTGGACTCACAGGTGAAGTTTCTGACTCGCACCGGCGGCTCCAACAATCTTTCTGACTGCCAGCGAAGCCGTCTTTGCACTGCCGCACTCGAATTGCGGATTGCCGGACATTGACGCATTAAGAGACGGAGCGATTGAGAACACAGCACGCTCAAATTGCGAGCCGCAGATGAGCGTGTTGCGCCATCCAACTCAGCGGCGCGAGACAAGCCCGAACGTAGGTCGAGGCTGGATCGCCTGGAAGGCATTGTCAATTATTTCATCGGCACCGATCCCGCGCAGTGGCATGCAAACATTCCGACCTTTGGGCGTGTGCAGTACAACGAAGTGTAATCCGGGCGTGAACCTAATCTATTACGGCGACGGGCGGCAGTTGGAGTACGACTTTCAGGTGCAGCCGGGCGCCGACCTGGCCGAGTGTCTCTCAACTTTGTTGGCGCCGATGATTTGCATTTGGATGCGAACGGTGATCTAGTGATCATGACGGCAGCCGGGGAAGTCCGCCAGCAGAAGCCCCTGGTCTATCAGGACACGGACGAAGGCCGCCAACAAATTCAGGGCAATTACTTGCTCAAGGGCAATAGTGAGGTTGGCTTCTCGCTGGGTGCGTACAACCTGAGCCGGCCGCTGATCATTGATCCAGTGTTGGCTTATTCCACTCTGGTGGGCGGCAGCGGCTCTGACAGCGGTATCAGCATCGCAGTCGACGCTTTTGGCAACGCGCGTACGTGACGGGCGAAACTGGATCGACCAACTTCCCAATTGCCAATGCGTTCCAGCCGAACCCTGGTGGCGGGCAATCCGGATTGCTTTGTAACGAAAAGTTTCAATGCGCTACGGGATCGGCGCTCGATCTACTCCACGTACCTCGGCGGTAATCGCCAGGACAAGCGTTCGCGGCATCGCGGTGGACAGTTCGGGCAACGCCTCATCTGTTCGGGTCATACCACTTCGAGCAATTTCCCTACTGCCAACGCGTTTCAGCCAAACAGTGCCAGCAACAACATTCTCGATGTCTATGTCACAAAGCTAAACCCTGCGGGATCCGCGCTGGTCTATTCCACTCTATCTGGGGGGCACCGGCAACGAGGGTTAGGAGGCGGCATCGCGGTGGACTCTTCGGGCAATGCCTACGTCGTTGGCGAGACTGTTTCCACGGATTTTCCGACTGCCAGTGCGTTGCAGCCAAACATAATGGCCCCTCCGATGCTTTTGTCACGAAGTTCAATGCCGCCGGGTCGGCGCTTGTCTATTCCACGTACCTTGGTGGTGATGGTTCTGAACAGGGGTCTTGGCATCGCGCAGTGGACACTGCCGGCAACGCCTATGTGACGGGCAGAACTGCATTCTCGCTCACCTTCCCGACCGCCAATGCGTTCCAGCCGAAGATTGTTGGCGGGCAATCGGATTGCTTTGTAACGAAGTTCAATGCGCCGCCGGGTCGGCGCTCGTCTATTCCAGGTCTTATCTTGGGGGCGCGAACGAGGAGATGGGTGTAAGCATAGCAGTGGACGCGTGCCGGTGATGCCTACCGTGACTGGCCCGACCAATTCGCCAAACTTCCCGACCGCCAACTCTGTTCCAGCCACAGCTAACGTCTGTTTTGTGTTCCCGACGGTTTTGTGACGAAGTTCAGTGCGGCCCGGTCGCGTCGTCTATTCCACTTACCTGGGCGGCAACCAGTCTGATACGCCAACGGGCATCGCGGTGGACTCGGCCGGCAGTGCCTACGTGATAGGCCCTACCAACTCGCCGAACTCCTTCCCATCGTGCTCGCCTTTCAGCCAAAACCTTCAGGGCAGCTTCGATGTCTCTGTGACGAAGCTCAATGTGCGCCGGCTTCGGCGCTTATCTATTCCACGTACCTCGGCCGGTGGCGGTACCGACACCGGCAGTGGTATATCGCAGTGGACTCCGCGGGCAACGCCTATGGGACCGGCCTTACCACATCCCAGGACTTTCCCGTCACGAACTTCCTCATTTGCAGCGGGATCGCAAATGCCTTTGTTGCCAAGATCGGCAGCTTTCGTCGTCTCGGGCCGTGCAGTTGATTCCGCGAGCAACCCCTCGCCGGAGCGACGATTACTCTGAGTGGCTCGAATTCCGGATACGGTCGACCACTGACGCTAATCGGCAGCTTTATGTTTCTGGCGACCACGCCTGGCGGCAGCTTTGCCAGCGACCCCATCCAAAACCGGCTACACTTTCAACCCACAATCTTTCAGCACCGGCAATCTCAACACTGACGGTCGGCTAACATCCTCTTCACCGGCACGATGCCAACTCCGACACCACCGCCAACTCCGGACACCACGTTGCTAGCTCCGACACCAACTACGGTGCAGTTTGGTCAATCGTTCTATAACGTGTTTGGAAGATTGCGCCGCCGTGACGATCACGGTCGCGCGCGGGGGCGATACACTTCCCAGGCGGCAGCCGTCGATTATTCGACGATACCGGGCACGGCGAGCGACCGCTCAGATTTCAACGCCGCAGCCGGAACGATCAATTTTCGCCTCCCGGTGAAACGGCGAAGTCCCTTCAACGTCCTGATTACGGAAGACTCTTTCGTTGAAGCTACGGAAACCTTTTAACGTCAGCCTGTGCCAATCCTTTTGAGTGACCTGGGCGCGCGCAGGCGACTGCTGCGGGTACAAACTGCCGACTATTCGCCTGAATCGTCCGGCAGCCTGATTGACTCGGCGGATGATTTCGTTTGTCAGCATTATCTATGACTTTCTCAATCGCGAAGACGACTGCCAGCGGCGTTGCCTTTCTGGACCAATGAAATCCTGAGTTGCGGCGACAATTCAGGATGCATTCAACAGAAACGCGCGAACACGTCGGGTGCATTTCTTCCTCTCGATCGAATTTCAGGAGACGGGCGGGTTCCGCTATCTCGCGTTCAACGCGCGGCCTCGGAAGGAAGTCGGCCGATGCAGCCACGCGAATAACTTATGCGCAGTTGATTCGCGATGGTCGATTCCCTGGGCGAAGGTGTTGTCGTGGGCCAACCCGGTTGGGATGCGAAACTGGAGGTGAATAAACAGGCATATATCAACCAACTCGTTGCGTCCTCAGCTTTCACGAGTGCGGCCGAGCGGGTCTTACCGCCAGCTCAGTTTGTCGACGCGTTGCTGGCGGGCCGCAGGCGTAAACAGCAACTTCGGCCGATCGCCAGGCAGCAATTAACGCGTTCGGTGGAGGAGGATTGTCCGGCTGCAGCGGCTGCGCTGCGCGCCATCTCTGATTCGAATTCCCTGCGCGCAGCTGAGTTCCGGCCATCGTTTGTGCTACATGCAGTACTTCGGCTACCTGCGTCGCAATCCAACTGACGTCCCGGACAATAATGACAATGGCTACCAGTTCTGGCTGGCAAAACTAAATGCGTTCAACGGGGACTTTGTTCAGGCGGAAATGGTGAAGGCCCTTTATCACCTCGTTTGAGTATCGCGCGCGCTTCGGCGCGCCATGGCTTGGCAGCAGCGCGAGGGTGAGGGAGCGGGGTATACAATCGGCAGATTACGATGCGGTTAATCGACTCAACACAATCAAAGTGGTGCACCCAGGAGGACTCGAACCTCCGGCCTTTTGATTCGAAGTCAAACGCTCTATCCAACTGAGCTATGGGTGCACATAAGTAAAATGGACTTTGGTCTTTGTACTTTGGTCTTTGACCTTGACTCTCGGACGCGATCTTTGAATCGACGTCAAAGTACTAAGATCAAAGCCCAAAGATCAAGTTCTGTTACTTCGCCGGCGGCGTCGCTCCGGCCTGGAATTCGCGGCGGATGAATTTGATCAAGTCGTTTATCTCTTCCGGCTTCAGCTTGTCCGCAAACGCCGGCATGCCGTCGCCGCCCTTGGTAATCTGCTTTACGAATTCAGCATCGGTATGGCGCAGCGCGTGACCCTCGCGCAGCGTCGGCACCTTCAGCTTCGTGCCATCCTTCAGTTTGACCGGGCCGCCTTCGCCGTGTTGCTCCGTGACACTCTTTGCAATCCTTTTCATAGATCGTCTTCACGGCGGCGAACTGATCCGGCGCGTTGATTGTGATGTGGCGCGATTGTTGTTCGGGCTCGTATTTGCGGCTGTGTTCGTCGAGTTCATTTTTGCACGCCGCCACGAACAAAAACCGGCAGCGGCAACCAGTGCGATCAGCGTAACGTTTAGTCATTGAAAGTCTCCGGTAATGGGCCGCGACGATTCGCAAAACTTCCGGAGTATACCACGGCGATCAGCAACCCTCCGTGCGGTTGCCAACAGGCAAAGACAACAGGCAGAATAGGTGCGCATTACCCGGAAGCATTCTCCCGCAAAGAATTAGACGAGCTAGGGTTCCATTCGGATCGGAAATATTTTATGAGCAGCGAAGGCGACCAAAACAATAATTCGACTCGCGGATCGCTGCGACTCGCTCCCAACGTCGAGGAACTCGAGGAGCACAAGCGAAAGCTCCCGCGCCAGTTTGTTAACTTCATTTTCTATCGCGCCCGGTCCTGAGTGGCGTTTGCTGGACGATGCAGCCAAGGCTGATTGCAAACGCAGCTTCATTTCCACGGTCGACAGACTTTCGCGAGTCACTCTTGATCCACAGTTATTCGACTGTAGGCCTGCGCACCAGTGCCGACTTTATGATTTGGCGGATCGGCACTGAGCTCGATCCGATGCAGGCCATGACCGCGCGTTTGAATCAAACCGCAAATGGCCAAGTACGTCGAGCCGACGCACTCGCTGCTGTCGATGACCAAACGCTCGATGTACATCGAAAAGAATTGCTCAGATCACACCGAAGATCGCTCGCACATGGTTCCAGGAGAGACGGAATATCTTTTTGTTTGTCCGTTGCATGCGCACGCGCGAATGGTATTCGCGCCCGCAGGATCAGCGACACGAAATGATGGAAGAGAATCTGCGGATCGGATCGAAATATCGTTCGGTGAAGCTGCACACGACTTACTCGTTCGGGCTCGACGATCAGGAATTCGTGGTCGTGTTCGAAACCGACAAGCCGGCCGATTTTCTCGATCTGTTTCCAGGAACTGCGCGAAACCAAAGCGAGTTGCTTCACCTGCGCGACACGCCGATGTTTACCTGCCGCAAGCGCAGCCTGTCAGAATGTCTCGACGCGCCTGGGCTGAAGCCACCCCGCCATCAGCCCCGCCAACCGAAAGATCCGTGCCAAACAAAAAATATTTTGTACCGATTGTCAGCAATCGGGCTGATCCTGATTGGAGCTGTGATCGAGTTGCGCCTTCAGGGACGTTTATGGGCCTGCTACCTGTTCGAAGATTCGTTCTGACCGGAAGATGCGTGGGGCTCAGAAACCTCGCAACTATTTCTCGATCCTACAGCTTGACGCACGTTGCCCACGGCCTGATGTTCGCCGGGCTTGCTGGTTTTATTGTTTCGCAGTGTTCCTCCGAATTTGGCGCTTCGTGATCGCCATCGCGCTGCGAGTCGGTTTGGGAAATAATCGAGAACACGAACGCAGTCATCGAGCGCTATCGGGTGGCCACAGCGTCGCTCGGCTATCAGGGTGACTCGATCGTAAATTCATTGGGGGACATCTTCTGCTGTGCGCGATCGGATTCATGATCGCCCGTAAGCTGGGATGGCGAAGATCGATTATTGTCTTCCTGGTGATTGAAGCGGTCTTGCTGGTCTGGATTCGCGATAGTTTGCTGTTGGAAATTATCATGCTGGTTCATCCGATCAATGCGATCAAAGTGTGGCAGCTGGGACAGTAAGAAATTCGGAGTTTGGATTGAATTAGCGTTTCGATGTGGTTATGTCTCGCAGACGGAAGCTGATGAAATTGATAAAACGCACGATGGCATCCTCGGTCAATTGGTACGCATGATAGATCGCCCTGAACAATGGACCATCAGGAAACCCAACGCCTAAAGTGGGCGTCGCTTCGGTTTCGTTCGTTGCGATCACCGTTACTTGTCGGCTGCCGCTCCTGTTTGCATGCGCAAGCAAGCTCTCCGCGTCGCCCGCGTCCTCCCGCGTCCGGAGGTCTCGCCGCGTCCCACCATCCCCGCGTCCGAAATCGAGTACCTCTGGTACGAAACAGAGAACATGCGCGGGCTCACAGAAACCTCGCGTCACGAGCCGGTCCTCAATCCTTCTTATCTGAGATCTACCCGCGGCGAAGGCGCCCGGTTGGGGAATCAGCGGGCCGGGTGTCTCGGCTGAATGGTCGCAGGGCGGAGAGGCGAATGGAATTCAGTGGCGGCGAGCGCCGATGAAACCCGCGCCACGATTTGGCAGGATGTCGAGGTTCCGCGCGAAGGTGATTACAAAGTCTGGGTGCGCTATGCGGACTGGGCCAACCGGAACGAAGACTTCGCCGATTCGAATCTCGCAAGACAGCCATTTCCGCGAAGGAGTTTTCCGTCACGAGTTCGGCACGACGGACATCATCGATCCCCACGACGAGACCAGCATGTATTGGGGCTGGGCCTTCGCCTGGGACGGCGCGGCGGCGACGCTTACACAAAGGCCCGGCGCGGATTTCATCGAAGTCTCAGACTGCGCGCGCCAGCCGCCGCCAGGTTGATTGCTTCCTGTTGACGAACGATCTCGGCGTTTGTACCTGAAGGCAGGCGTAAACCGGATTTTGCCGCGATGCGTTATTTGCGCGAGTGGTCTGGCGAGCCGCAACGCTCGCTCGCGCCGTTAATCGATACGTCCGCGCGCCGTGACATTCCTGCCGGCTGGCGCCGTCCAAAGTTGCGGGACGAGACTTCCTCATCCCCTGGAATATCACCAAAGAGTTCTGGCAGCGTTACGATAAACCAACAGTCTGAGCGGCTCGCTCTATCCTTTCAATGCCGAGCCGGTTGATGAATTCATCAAGACCTACGCGGGAAAGCGTGAAGTCCCTATTTTCGATTCGAAGCTGATCGTGCCGGTGGTTTACATCAACGATCTGCCGGAGCTCTTGAAAGAGGGCAGTGGGTTTCGCCGCTATCTCAGTGAAACAAAATCGCCGTTTGCGGATCTTGATGAATTACGGCGCGGCCAGCTTTGCTTCTGAGGCCGAAGCACAGGCTGCATGGAAACTCCTCAACGGCGAGTTGCGCGGACAGTTTCTTGGTTGGATTTCAGGCGAAGAGCGTCGGGTTTGTCTGGGATGACGCCCCGAAGTATTTGCAGATCTCTCCGGAGATGACCCGGACCCAGTTGCTGGCGGCGCATCGCGTTTTTACACCGACGCGCTGTCGCGCAAATGGAGCGCGATGTTCAAGACGCCGACTGGTCCAATGTGGGACAAGTTGATTCCGGCGCAGTCAACTTCGAGCACCTCATTTCGCCCACGCCCTCACAGAATGGGAGTGCGATTTATCGGAATGGAGACGGCGGCCGTGCAACCGATGACAGCCATGCGCATCGCATTCAACCGCGGCGCAGCGCGACAGTATGGCGGCGAGTTCTTTTATTATCACGCGCCAAACTTCGGCGACTCGGCGACCACTTTCACCAAAGCGCAAAACTTCGCCGGGCCCGACAACTTTTTCCATTCACGCTATGGCCCCACCATGGGTCCGTCGCTGTCCTGGTATCGCAAGAGTTATTTTCTCTATTACATGTCGGGCGCTTCGGCGATTTATCTCGAGCAGGGCTTCGATCAGTTTTCAAGCCCGGTCCCGGCGAGCATCCTTTTCAACTGAATCCTCTGGGCCGGATTACGGAAGAGTTTGTGCGCTTTGCCGAGAAGCATCCCGATCGCGGCGAACCTTACACGCCGATTGCTTTCCTGCTCGATTCCGCGCACGGCTGGGACATGACGGATTATCCGCAGTGGCCGTTCTGGCGTCTCGCAAATCAATCGAGAGTGATCGCGCGCTGCGAGAATTGTTTGGCGCCGCCTACTTTCCGGACCGGTGCGCGAAGGCGAGCCCGCCAGCGGCGAGCGACAGGCGTTTGTCCCCGGCATCTTTGGAAACATTTTTGATGTGCTGGTCGCTTTCGGGTGGCGCCGGCGTCTCGCCCGCGCGGCATCACGCGCAGGATGCGCCGGCCACACCAATCACGGCGATTGATTCTTATCGTGGCTTGATTGTTGGCGGCCAAATCAACTGGACCAGTGTGTGGGTGAAGAAGCTCGAAGAGTACGTTCGCAATGGCGGAACGGTGGTGCTTAACGCCGCGCAGGTGAAAGGCCTCTCGGACGGTTTGCTGGGCCTGCGCCTTCAGAGGCGAGACCGGCGAAGCTCACAATGCGCGCTGCCTCTCGCCCGGCGAACCGCCTCAGGATCTTCACGGCCAGATATTTCGTTACGAAAAGATTGAATTAAAGCGGGCGCAAGCCTTAATCACGACGACTCTGAGCGAACCGCTGGTGACGGTAAACAAGTTGGGTCGCGGCAAAGTTGTGTTGGTCGCGGTGCCCGATCTGTTGGGTGAAGACGAGCGGCTCACGCCTTTGGCCGCGCACGTGCTCGCGCATCTGGCCGCCGAAGCGACGCCGATCAAAGTTGAGGGCGACGTCGAATATCTGGTCAATCGAAACTCGCGCGGCTGGGTGGTGACCATTTTCAACGACAATGGTGTGTTCAAGCCGCAACAGGGTTTGGCGCTGGTCGATCGCAGGGCAAAGGTAACGGCCACAATTTCGTTCCGTGGAAGTTCAATTTCAAGCGCGACTGAGTGGACGGCTGATCAGCCTTTGACTATCAGAAAGATGGCTGGAACGGCCGATGTCGTCAGCGTCGATATTGCCGCCGGCGGCCTCGCGGTTGTTGAGCTGGTATCGAAGCGATAAGATAGACTTTTCCCGATAAAATGAGATGAACAGCAGGATCGCGCGACGATTCTTCATCAGTGGCGACGTGCAGGGCGTAGGTTTCCGGTTTTTGCCCAGCGGGCAGCGGCGCGGCACCAGGTCGTCGGTTTCGTGAAAAATCTCGATGACGGCCGGGTCGAAGCTGCTGGTGGAAGGATCGGCGCAAAGCGTTGAAGCGTTCAAACACGAACTGGCCACGGGCCCGCGGTTCTCTTCGGTGTCTTATCTTGAAGAGATCAATCTCGATCCGTCGGGGACGTATACGTCCTTCCGGATTGAACGCTGAAGGAATCCGCAGATTCAACGCGTCAGCAGTAACGTAGGCAAGCTGAGGCGCGATGGCCGGAATGAATGGGCAGCTCTGAGGTCTCTGTTGTTCGCTCACCTAACTGCCTGATATTAATCTGCGTAATCTGTGGATTCTCTTAGGTCGGGGCTTCGACAGTTGAAACCGCGACGACATCGTATTCGTAAAATAACCAGACATGGACGAAACCAAACCCACCCTCATCCTCGAACATGTGAGCAAGAGCTTTGGCGACTTTCGCGCGGTCAGCGATCTCAGCTTACAGGTCAGGCGCGGCCGCATCTTTGGCCTGATTGGTCCAAATGGCGCCGGCAAGACCACGACTATTCGCATGATCGTTAACATCACGGTGCCGGACTCAGGCCGCATCGAATTGTTCGGACAGCCGATGTCCACGGCGCTACAGGATCGTATCGGTTACTTACCGGAAGAGCGCGGCCTCTATAAAAAGATGAAGGTCGGCGAGCAGCTTCGTTTCTTTGCTGAGTTGAAGAGTGTGAAAGGCAAAGAGGCTGACGCGCGCATCGACAAATGGCTGTCCAAGTTGCAACTCACGGATTGGAAAGACAAGAAGACGAAGGATCTTTCAAAGGAATGCAGCAGAAGGTCCAATTCATCACCTCGGTGATTCATGAACCTGATCTGCTGATTCTCGACGAACCATTCTCCGGATTGGATCCGGTAAATGTCGAAGTGATGAAGGACACGATTCTCGAGCTGAAGGGCGCCAACAAGACAATCATTCTTTCGACCCACCAGATGGAAATCGCCGAAAGCCTCTGTGACGACGTTTGCATGATCTAATCGATCGAGAAAAGTGCTGGATGGGAAGTTACGGGACATTCGGCGCAGCGAGTCACGAAATGCCGTGGCCCTGCGGTTCGATGGGAATGATGGGTTGTTGCAGGATCCCGAGCTGGTGATGAACGTTCATCAGCAAGGCGACGAGTTTGAAGTGCTGTTGGTTGAAGGCGTTAGTCCGCAGACTCTGTTGAAGCGTTTGGTCGAATCAAACACCGTCGTGACTAAATTCGAAATGGTTGAACCCACTCTGCACGACATCTTTATCGCCAAGGTGAAGGAGAACGCATGACAAAGTTCTTCGCCGTCGTCAAACGCGAATACGTCCAGCGCGTGCGCAGCAAGTTTTTCGTTGTGGCCACGATTCTGGGCCCCATTCTGATGGCCGGGTTCACCGTCGTACCGGCGCTGATGTTTGGCATTAAGTCCGGCGGGCCCACGCGTCTGGCCATCGTCGATCAAACCGGAAAGATGTACGAGCGGGTGGCGAAGGAACTGCAAAGCGATCGCGGCGGCCGCGAGCAACCTTCAGCCAGAAAGGCCGAATCGCCGCCCGGGCTCAACAACGATCCCAAAGAGCGCGCGAAACAAAATGGCAACATGATCCAGGGCAGTTTTGCGGTCGAGGAAATCAAACTCAATGGCCGCTCAGTCGACGAAGTCCGCCACGAGTTGGACGCCAGAGTGGGCCGCAAAGAGATCGAAGGCTATATTATTATTCCGCCCAATCTGCTGCAGAATGGGCAGCCGGAATTCAGCGCCCGCAACACCGCAGACGTCTTCACCCAATCAAAGGTTGAGAATTCGATTAACCGGGCCTTGCGTTCGCAACGCATGGTCGAAAACGGCATCGACGAAAAGAAGATCGAGCTGATGTCTGAGCCGGTGAAGTCTGAAAACCACCGGAGCCGGCGGCAAAGAGAGCAGGGGCGAGTCCAGCTTTTATCTGGTCTTTGGTTTGGGTCTGTTGATTTATATGAGCGTTTTGCTCTACGGGCAGTTTGTGCTGGGCGCGGTGATCGAAGAGAAGGAAACGCGCATCGCTGAGATCCTGTTTTCTTCGATGCGATCGTTTCCGTTGATGATGGGAAAGCTGATTGGGGTGTCGCTGGTGGCGCTGACCCAGTTGGGCATTTGGGCCGTCGCCTTCACTTCATTATCGGCCTGGCTGGCCGGGTCGTCGTTCACGCTGCCGCACATTCCGCCGATGGTGTTCGTCTACTTTCGTGCTCTTTTTCCTGATGGGCTATTTCATCTACGCAACCGTGTATGCGGTGGTCGGTTCGATGGTCACCACGACGCAGGAAGGCGGCCAGCTCGCGCTGCCGATCGTGTTGTTGCTGGTGATGGGTTTTTATCTTTCGTTCAACATCATTCGCAGTCCGAATTCATCACTCGCGTTTTGGGCCTCGATGTTTCCTTTCTTCGCGCCCATCACGATGCTGGTGCGGATTGTCACTGAGACGCCGCCGCTTTGGCAGATCCTGCTCAGCTTCGGAATCGGCAGTAGTTACGGTGGTGGGATTGATGTGGCTGGCCGCGCGCATCTATCGCGTGGGTATGTTGATGTACGGCAAGAAGGCGAGCATCCCGGAAGTCCTGAAGTGGATCCGGCAGTCCTAGCCATTTGCGATTTTTGATTTGCAGTCGAAAATAAAAATGCCAATCGAGATCGAAAAGAAATATCGACTGACGGGATCGCAGCGCCGGTTGATCGAAAAAAGGCTACGTGAGCTTGACGTTGTCCCCGGCGAGGTCGAGTTTGAAGAGAACACGATCTATCGCGGCGGCCGCCTGGACCTGGGAGGCTGTGCCCTGCGCCTGCGGCGCGTTAACGGTCACGCGATCCTGACCTTCAAGCAGCGCTTTCCCAGCAAATCGGCAATCAAGCATCAAGAGGAACAAGAAACAGAAGTGGCCGACCCGGACGCAGCCCACGCGATTGTCAGCGCGTTGGGTTTTCGCGTCGGGCTGATTCTATGAAAAGCGCCGGGTGTCCTGGGATGTGGGCAAAGCAAAAGTGGTGATCGACGAACTGCCTTTCGGCTTGTTCATGGAGATTGAAGCGTCTGAAAGGGAAATCAAGCGTGTCGAGAAGTTGCTGTCCGCTGAAAGCCTCCCGCCCGTAATGGAGACTTATCCGAGCCTGACAATCAGATTAGGAAGGCAGCGAAAAGGAGTTTTTGAAGCGAGGTTTAAAACCGGGAAGCGACGCTCAGTCAGATCAACCAGATCCAAGCCGGCGCAATGAAAATCTTCCCGTACGGTCGGGCCGCTGATCGCTCAGTAGTTTGTTTCCCGCACGTCTACTCTCTGCACAGAAAACACGACCCTCATCGTTTCAGGCCGGCGGTCCATCGCGGCCGGGACAAAAGCGGCGTTCTTGCGCAAAGCTTGTTGGAAGTCCTCTAACATGCGTCGATCGCGCGGCGCATGCATCACATTTGCGACTGAAGCTGAACCGTTAAGAAAAACATCCGCGACAATCACCATGTCGTCATCGCTTCCGCCGACCGGTCAGGTGATCAGCCTGCGAGCCCAGGCTGGCAAGGGCGCCTCGTGGGTTCAAACTCGGCGATTCAGAACTGAAGCGCGTCCGCAGCGCCGCATAACTTTCAGGTGAAATTGGCTTGTTGATGTCAAAGGCAATAACGTCGTACGGGTCACCAGGCGAGCCGGTAAGCTGGATTTGCTCGAAGGCCAAAGTGGCTTCGTGCAACGCAATCATATGCGGCCGCAGAGCGGCAAAGACGCAGCTGAAAATGATGATCGAAGCAAACGAGCTGAACGCGTAACGCATGGGCCGCGGTTGCAGCCATCTCAAGGCCCAGTCATTGAACCGGTCCAACGTCGTGTCCTGACGACTGGCTTTCTGCCGGGCAGCTTCAGCCGCCAACGCCAGGTTGATTGAAGAGACCAGATCAGCCGGAGGCGCCGGCTTGGAAAGCGTTGCCAGGCTGCTTCGCACCTGTCGCAATTCAACCACATGCTCCCGGCACACCGGACAAACCTCCAGGTGTCGGAAGCACGCCTGACGCGATTTCGGCCGTTAATCCATCGTCAACATAAAGCGAAAGTGATTGTTGGATGTCGTTACATTTCATTGCCGATTTCCAATTCTCGATCTCCAATTGCGTCCTCATCGCAGCGCCCAATGCCGTCTCTCAAACCCGTAATCGCAATTGAAAATCGAAAATGCCTTTAGCACAGCTCTTTCAAAGAAACTCAGCCCGGGAGCGAAGTCTACGCGCTGTTGCTGGCCACGTTTCCAGTCGCTCCCGTCTGGCTGATTGCCCGACCCTGCTTGCATTCGTCACTTCGACCCATATTGGCACCGAGGTTTGGTGACGCGGGGCAGGCCAACCATTTCCCTTACAAAGATCCTTCGAGCTGTCGCCGCAACTCCAGTCGTCCGCGCGCGATTCTCGATTTCACGGTTCCGATACTTATCTGGAGCATCGCAGCGATCTCTTCATAGCTGAAACCTTCCACGTCGCGCAGCACCACGGCTTCCCGAAACGCGCTCTGTAATCCGAGCAGGGCATCGCGCAATTGCCGCTCTCGTTCGCGCGCCAGTGTCTCCTGCTCCGGGTTCAACGAATTGTCGTTCGGCAAAGTCGCCGCCAGACGGCTTTTCGTTTTGCTCGTCCAGTCGCGTCGAGCGAAACGGTGACATCCCGTTTCCTCCGGCGCCACCAGCGCCAACGGTTCCGCGCCTGATTGATGGCGATGCGATAAATCCAGGTCTTCAAACTCGCATCGCCGCGGAACCGGTTGATGCTTTGAAAAGCGCGCAGGAAGGTTTCCTGAGTCAGGTCCCGCGCCTCCTCGCTATCGCTGGTCAGACGGAAGAGCAGCGCGTAAACATCACCGGAATGCTCAGCCACCAGGCGTTCATAAGCGGCCGCCTCGCCGCGACGCAATCTTTCAAGGAACTGGTCATCCGGGGTCGAGCGGACTTCAATCTCCGCTGCCGAAGCAACTGACTCGATGTCCACATGCCCGCGGAGGGCTACTTTGCTCTCCGTAGCTCACTCGGCACTCCTCTGACGGGAAGCTTCGCAAAGCAGCGTCCGGCACATTGCTTCCCGGACAGACGCTTACTAGACAGCAAGCAATACGTAACTGAATCTTGAAGCAATACC
>ERZ1370068.9233-contig-8024_pt1 | contig 65652 bp, 105 predicted proteins | sample MGYA00561227_ERZ1370068 | MGnify/ENA primary metagenome ERZ1370068 (study PRJEB38410, sample SAMEA6850437) | metagenome | study: Metagenomic assessment of the ecological functions of the soil: analysis of the soil microbiota associated with the... | reverse complement strand
TACGTATTGCTGGATGCGCGGCGGATGCCGCCGCGATCGGACGAACGCGATCTGCGTCCCGGGCCGGCGACCACGTCGGCGTAGATGTCGATCGCCGGCCTGCCGCGTCAGCCGCCGCACGTTCGAGCCGTCGCGGTTCATGAGTGTAGATCTCGCTGTTGCCGTCGCGCGTCGACGTGAAGCACGCAAGCCGGGTGCCGTCCGGTGACCACGCCGGCAGCCAGTTGATTCCGACCTTGATCGCCCTTGGTCAGCTCGTCGAAGCGGGGCCTCGGAAGATGTGCGAAACGAGAGATCTGTCCGCCGCCGCGGCGGTAGAGCGACGTGCAGGCGATCGATCGTCCGTCCGGCGACCACGCCGGATTGATGTTCAGCGATCAGACCGTGATGCGCCGCCGCTGATTCTCGCCGTCGTAGTCAGAGATGCTACATCTCCTTCACACCGCGGTTCTCGACCGTGCCGGCCATCGCGCTCGCCGTCGCGATCGGAGTCGAACATGAGCTTGGTCGCGCGCGACGCCGACCAGCCCGCGCTGCGTGACTGGTGAAGCTCGTCGGAGATCTGGTGAGCGTAGAGGCGCGGATTCGCGCGTCGATCCGGTATGCTCCGTCCGAACGCCGACTGCCGCGTGCGCACGTTGAACAGCCGCACCTCTACCTTCAGACCGGTGGCGCGTCTTCTGCACCGTGCCGACGACGAGGCCGTCGGCGTTCAACTCGCGCCAGCGGTCGAACGGCACGTCAGCAAACGAGGTCGCCGTCGGAATGGTCGATGCACATCGCGTGGAATCAGCGCGAACTCGCGTTCGAAGTTCAGGTCGTCGAACAGGACCTGGCCGACGGTCTTCGCGATCGCCACGGTCTCCGCGTCCTTCGGTGACCGCGATGAACCCGGCACGGCGAAGCCGGCGGCGCCGAACCCGGAATCGCCCGTGATCGTCGTCTCGATCTCGTTGGGCTGCAGGTCGGTTGCGCCGGCGGTTGCTGGCGGCGGTTGTTGGGCGCGCATCGACGCCACGGCGGCGCGGCGAACGCGACGACAAGGAATATCCGTTTCATCGTTGATACTCGAAAGTGGAGGTTGACGGTCAGGGTGGGATTCGTGAACGCATCAGGCAGCGGCGGCAGCTGGTGCGTCACGAGCGACTGCGCGGCGCGCCGCCAGATCGGCCGCGGTGTTGCCGCTGCTCTCGCTCGACGCTGGTATCGGTGATCTTGCCGTCACGCTGAATCGTGAACTTGATCGTGCACAGCCCGTCGACGCCCTGGTTTTGCGCCCACACGCTCCGAATCCGCTGCACCATCGTCTGCAGGTATTCGGGGCAGCAGAAGTTCGCCACGTCGAGCGTTCCGCCGGAAGCCCTGCTGCCGGTCGACAATCCAAAACCCTGCCCGCGGATCAGCGTTTCGGCGCTCACTGCCTTTCACCGTCTGCGCTCCGCGCGATGGAGTTCGGTCGCGCGCGTCGTCGGGCGCCTGCGGTGACCTTTCGGGGCGGGAGTCGTCGACTTGGTCACCTTGACGTCGCGGCGGGGCAGAACCATCTCTGGCGCTTTCGCGGCGGGCGGGCGGACCGAGCCTCGCGTTTGGCGGCAGTCTTCCGGCGGCGTCTGCACCTGCACCGCGCGGCCGCCGCTCTGCGTCATGCCGCCGCTGCCGGACCGGTGTTGCCGCCCAATGAAATCGTCATCACGATCTTCGGCGCGGCGGAGTCGCGCCCGAAAAACCGCGTCGGCGCCAGCAGCAAGGCGGCGCAGAACGCAACATGCGCGGCGATCGACACGGCGACCATCCGCTGAAGTCCAGCGGGTTCGTGCATCCGGTCGCGGAGAATGTCGGTGACTTCCATCGTTCAGCGTTCACCCGGCATCTTCGTGATGAGGCCGACCTTCTCGACGCCGGCCGCCTTGCAGGCGATCGAAGATTTCCATCAGCTCCTGCACTCGACACCCGCCGTCGCCGCGCAGGTAGCACCTCCTTTGTCGCTCCGGTTCTCCATTTTCTGCCTGACCCGCTCTTGCAGGATCTCGGCCCGGATCGGTTCGTCACCCAGATGGACGATGTGGTGCGGCGTCGATACTCGAGCGGGATGCTGACGAAGATCCGCTCGTTGGCGATCTGACCCGATCGCGTCGACACCGGCAATGTTGACGTCGACGCCGCGCTGAATCATCGGCGCGGTGACCATGAAGATGATCAGCAGCACCAGCATCACGTCGACGAGCGGCACGACGTTGATTTCGGCCAGCGACGTTGACGACGCGACGGCCGCGGCCCGACCGTCCGACGGCGCGCGTCGACTGCAGGCATGACCTTCGGCATCGGCTACGTGAAATTCCTTTCGGCGATGTTCAGAAACTCCATCGCGAAGTCGTCCATCTCCGACGCGAACAGCTTCACGCGATTCGATCAGCGGGTTGTAGAAATAGACTGCCGGAATCGCCGCGAGCAGGCCGCGCCGCCGTGGCGACCAGGCGCCTCGGCGATGCCCGGCGCGCACGACGCCGAGGCTCGTCGACCCGTTTCGCCGATGCCCTGAAACGCGCATCATGATGCCCCAGACGGTGCCAAACAAGCCCGATGAACGGCGCGATGCTCGCCGTGGTCGCGAGAAACGGTCCGATGCGCTCCAGCTTGTTCACCTCGACCGTCGACGCGCGCATCAGCGCGCGATCGACGGCCGTGCAGGCTCTTCAACGTAGGACGCGCGGCCGCGGCGCGCGGATTGGCTGCCGGCTGCGCCGATTCGGCGCTGGCGTCTGCCGCAGCTGCGCGGTCAACTCGGCGTAGCCGGACTGGAACAGTCCGACCAGCGGGCTGTCGCCGAGCGATCGGCAGACGGCCTGGACCTCGGAGAACTTGTTGCTGCGGCGGAAGACGTCGAGAAAACTCTGCCGACTGGCGCTCGGATCGCCGGAACGTCCACAGCTTGTAGAGGATGATCGCTCCAGGAAATGATCGACAGCAGGCCGAGGATCAGGAGGACGAGCTTCGAAACGGATCGTGAATTCGGCGACGAGCTTGAGCGATGGTCGTGCCCGAGCCTTCAGACACGGCGCCGCCCTGTCGCCTGCAGCAAGCAGGGCGAGAGTGAGGCTTCCAAGCGTGCGCAAACGGTCCTCCGAGACATCAGCTGTGCGCCGCTGGGACAGCGCGAATGCCGAAACTGTATCATGCCGTGAAATGGCTGTCAAACCTATGTTACGATTGGAGTTCTCGTCTTGCCTCTCACCTATGCTTCGCTTCCTCCGCATCAGGCATCTCGCCGTCATCGACGCGGTCGAGGTGGAGTTCGACGCCGGCCTCAACGTCCTGACTGGCGAGACCGGCGCCGGCAAGTCGATCCTGGTCGAAGCCGTCGGCCTGCTGCTCGGCGGACGGGCCTCGGGCGACCTCGTCCGCACCGGCGAGGACGCGGCGTCCGATCGAAGCGCATCTTCGAAAGCGGCGGCGAAGAGCTGCTGATTCGTCGCGAGATCACGGCGCAGGGACGCAGCCGCGCGTTCATCAACGGCGCGCTCGCGACCGCCGGCGCGCTCAAGGATCTGTCCGGGCGGCTCATCGAGCTGCACGGGCAGCACGAGCACCAGACGCTCCTCGATCCCTCGACACATCTCGGCGTCCTCGATGCCTTCGGCGGGCTCGACTCGCCCTGCATCCAACGGCCGAGGCGTACGACGCGTATCGCGCGCTCCACGACGAGCTCGCGCGGCTCCGCTCCGCCGCCAGGATCGCGACGCGCGTCTGGAGCTGCTGACGTTTCAGCTCGGTGAGCTCGACCGCGCCGCGCTGAAGCCGTCCGAAGACGAGGAACTGTCGGCGCTGCGGCAGGTGCTCGCGAGCGCCGAGCGCGTCGAGCGGTTGTGCGCGGAAGGCTACGCGGCGCTCTATGAGCGCGATGACGCGATTCTCGCCGAGCTTCGGCGGCGTCTGGCGCCGCGTCGCCGAGCTGGCCGCAACTCGATCCGCAGTTCCGGCCGCTACGTCGACGCGCGTGACGGCATCAAGTCACAGTTGGAGGATCTCGCGCAGTTCCTGCGCCGCTACGGCGACAGCATCGAGGCGTCGCCGGCGCGTTTGCACGCGGTCGAGGATCGCCTCGCGCTGCTGGAGCGCCTGAAAGCGGAAGTACGGGCCGACGCTCGCCGACGTCATCAGCCGGCACGAGACCCTGAGCGCGCGATCGCGCGGCGCTCGACGGCAGCGACGAGCGGATCGCACAGCTGCACGCGTCCGTCGACGAGGCGCGGACGCGCTTTCCGCCGCGGCGTCCGCATTGTCGGCGGCGCGGCGGCGCGCCGCCGAGACGTTTGCCCGGCAGCTCGAGACGATGCTCGCCGATCTGGCGATGGAGCAGACGCGGTTCGACGTCCGGTTCGGCACCGACACTGCCGGAGACCGAGTGGAGCGGCCGCGGCATCGACGCCGCCGAGTTCTTCGTGTCGCCGAATCTGGGCGAGGATCTTCCGTCCGCTGGCGCGGATTGTCTCCGGCGGGGAACTGTCGCGGATCATGCTCGCCATCAAGACCCTGACCGCCACGTCGCGCCACGGCTTCAATGACGCCGCCGAGCGGCCGCCGAGCACCGCTACGCCCGGCCTGGTGTTCGACGAGGTCGACGCCGGCATCGGTGGACGCGTCGCGGACGTCGTCGGCCGCAAGCTGCGCGTGCTCGGCTCGGCGTTTCAGGTGCTGTGCATCACGCATCTGCCGCAGATCGCCGCCTACGCGGATACGCACTTCGAGATCGAGAAGCGCGTCGATCGCGGTCGCACCAGGACGTCGGTCCGGCGGCTCGACGCCGCGCAGCGCATCGACGAGGTGGCGCGAATGCTCGGCGGCGAGGCGATTAGCGATGGCCTTCGGCGCACGGCGCGTGAGATGCTGGAAGAGCGCTCGGGGCGGGCGGGGCGGGCGAAAGGCGAATCAATGGCAAAAGGCGAAAGCGAAAGGTCGCGGCCGGGTCGGCCGGCCGGTCGCGAGAAACAGGCGCGCACGCCGAGGACACAAGGTTAGTGGCGTGTCTGCTCGGAGTTATGACCGGGCCGCTTGGTTGGCGCGGTCCGAAGATCGCGGTCGACGGCACGTTGTGACGAGTACGACTGCAACGGATACGGTCCTCTAGACATGGCGCGCAGATATCTCATCGAGACGTTCGGCTGTCAGATGAACGTCCACGACTCGAGCGGATGGCGGGACTGCTCGAGCAGGCCGGCTTCGAGGCCACCGACGATGCCGCCGATGCCGACGTGCGTGGTCATCAACACGTGCAGCGTGCGCGAGCGCGCCGAGGAAAAGCTGTACACGCGGCTCGGCGAGCTTCGTCAGATGCGCATCGAACACGGTCACGATCCGATCGTCGCCGTCGCCGGGTGCGTCGCGCAGCAGGAAGGCGACGCCATCGTGAAGCGCTCGGCCGGCGTGGCCGACGTGGTGGTCGGCACGCAGGCGATCCGCCGCCTGCCGATGCTCGTCGAGGCGATGGCGCAGGATCGTCAGCATCGCCGGCGGCCGGCGAGCGTGCTCGATCTGAGTGCCTGCGACGATGTGACCTGGCCGCTCGGCATCACGCGGCGCAGCGATCCGGTCAAGGCCTACGTCACCATCATCGAGGGCTGTAACGAGTTCTGCAGCTTCTGCGTCGTGCCCTACACGCGCGGGCACGAACGGATGCGGCCGAAAGCCGACATCCTCGCCGAAGTCCGCGACGCCGTCGCGACCGGCCACCACGAAGTGCAGCTGCTCGGGCAGATCGTCAACCACTACGAGGCGCCCGACGATCCGCGCTGCGACTTCACCGGCCTGCTCGAAGCCATCCACGGCGTGGACGGCCTCGAGCGGATCCGTTTCGCCAGCCCGCATCCGCGGCATTTCGACGAGCGGTTCCTGACGGCGATGGCGCGGCTGCCGAAGATCTGCCGCCATCTGCATCTGCCGGTGCAGTCCGGCTCGACACGCGTCCTGGCGGCGATGCGCCGTCGCTACACGCGCGACCGCTACCTCGCGCTCGTCGATCGGATCCGCGACGCTGCTGCCGGACGTCGCGCTGTCGACCGACATGATCGTCGGCTTTCCCGGCGAGACGCGACGCGGACTTCGACGAGACACTGTCGCTGACCGCCGCGGTTCGCTATCCACAGCATGTTCTCGTTCAAGTATTCCGACGCGGCCGAACACGCTCGCCGCGCAGCGGCTGCCCGACGACGTGCCCGAGACGGAAAAGACGCGGCGGATCGTCGCTGCTGCAGCGCGCTGCAGCGGGAGATCCAGATCCGGCCTCAATCAGGCGACTCGTCGGCACGGAGGTCGAGGTGTTGGTCGACGCGGCGAGCCGGCGTCGCGAGACGGAGCTCTCGGGACGCACCAGCGGCAACGTCGTCGTCAACCTGCCGGGATCCGCGGCGTGGATTGGCCGCACCATCCGCGTCCGCGTCGAGCGCGCCGGGCCGCACAGCGTGTGGGGCCGCGCCGCCGGCGGCGACGCCGTCGTCGACACCGGTTTGACAGAGCGCCTGTGCGGCGCCTAGGTTGTAGACCATGCAAATCGAGATGACCATCAAGGGGCTGATGGTCGATCCCATCACGAACATGCCGATCGTGATCCTGCGCGACAAGGACGGGCAGCGTGTCCTGCCGATCTGGGTCGGCATCTTCGAGGCGAATGCCATCGCGCTGCAGATCGAGAACATCTCGACGCCGCGGCCGATGACGCACGATCTGCTGCGCAACGTGATTCAGGATCTCAAGGCGTCGGTGCAGAAAGTGGTCGTCTGCGATCTCCAGGAGAACACCTTCTACGCGCTGATCTACCTGACGCTGAACGGCGACACGCTCGCCGATCGACGCGCGGCCGAGCGACGCGATCGCGCTGGCGCTGCGGACGCGCGCGCCGATCTTCGTCGAGGACACGGTGATCGACAACGCCAAGACGGTGGATCTCGTCGGCGGAGAAGACCGACGCGGATCGGCTGCACAAGTGGCTCGAGAGCCTCGATCCCGGACGACCTCGGCAAATACAAGATGTAGCGGCGTTCGCGCCGCGCGCCTCTGCTAGAATGACGGCGCTCCTCCCGGTCCCGTCTCGTTCATGATCGTCGCTATCGCCAATCAGAAGGGGGCGTGGGCAAGACCACGACCGCCATCAATCTCGCCGCGGCGCTGTGCGCTGCGCGGGCAAGCGGACCCTGCTCATCGATCTCGATCCGCAGGCCAACAGCACCATGTCGTTCCTCGACATGCAGCAGGTGACGAAGAGCGTCTACGACGCGATCGCCGAGCCGCACGTCGCGCTGCACGACGTCATCCGGTCGCCGCCGCGATCGAGAACCTGTCGATCGCGCCGGCGCGGATCGCGCTGGCCAAGCTCGAAGCCAAGCTGGTGGGGGAGATGGACGCGCATTTCCGGCTCAAGGACAAGATCGAGCCGCTGCTGGCAGGAGTACCCGCAGATCGTCATCGACTGCCCGCCGACGCTCGGCCTGCTGACCGTCAACGCGCTGGTCGCGGCGACGCACCTGCTGATTCCGATTCAGTCGTCGTATTTCGCGCTCGAGGGGACCGACGATCTGCTCGAGACGATCGAGAAGGTGCGCGCGCGGCCGAACCCGGCGCTGCGGATCCTCGGCGTCGTCATCACGATGCACGACAAGCGCACGGCGCTGGCGCGCGACATCCGGACGCAGATCCAGAAGGTATTCGGCGGCAAGGTGTTCAAGACGGTGATCACCAAGAGCATCCGGCTCGAGGAGAGCCCGGCGTACAAGGAATCGATCTTCACCTTCGCCCCGGAGTCGACCGGCGCGACCGAGTATTACCAGCCTGTGCGAGGAGGTCATCGATCGTGCCTAGACGCGGCCTGCCCGAGACGATCGCCATGCGGCACGACGAGCACTACGTGGAGGCGCTGGCCGCGTCGGCCGGCGACGCCGATCGGCCGGCTCGATCCCGATCGACCGGATCGATCCGAACCCCAACCAGCCGCGCCAGGTCATGGGCGACCTGTCGGAGCTGATGGCGTCGATCGCCGAGAAGGGATCATCGAGCCGCTGGTCGTCCGGCAGCGCGGCGACCGCTTCCAGATCGTCGCCGGCGAGCGGCGCTACCAGGCGGCGGTCCAGGTCGGGCTGCGGGAGCTGCCGGTCGTCATCCGCGACGTCGACGACACCGAGATGCTGGAGCTCGCGCTGATCGAGAACCTGCAGCGCAAGGACCTGACGCCGTTCGAGGAATCGGAGGCGCTGCAGGGGCTCGGCGGAGCGCTGCGGCTACACCCACGAGGACCTCGCCCGGCGGCTCGGCAAATCGCGCACGTCGGTCACCGAGTCGCTGGCGCTGAACGGCATGCCCGAGGAGGTCCGCAACCTGTGTCGGCTGGCCGACATTTCCTCTAAGTCCTTGCTTCTGCAGGTGGTTCGGCAGGATACCCCGGAGAAAATGACCGCCCTGATCGAGAAGATCGACCAGCCAGGGCGGCGCGACGCGCCAGCAGCTGCGCGACGCGGCCGCGAAGCCGAAGGCCGGCCGTCCGAAGCACTACGTGTTCGCGTACCGGCCGCCGACGAAAGCCTTCAATCTGAAACTGAGCTTTCGCGAAGAGCCGCGCCACGCGCGACGAAGTCATCGACGCGCTGGAGGCGATCCTCCGCGAGCTGCGCAAAGCCAAGTAAGCGCCAGCGCGCCTGATCGACGCGACGACGAACGATCACCGCCGCCGCACCAGACGCCACGTCGCCAAGACGCGCGGGCGGGCTGCGTGGCGGACCCCGGCCAGGCGCTACGGTCCGAATCCGCGCGCGTCGAAAAGCCAACTCCCAGACGCCTGGCCGTCGACGCCGGGATCGCGCGCGAGATGTTGGGCCGACACTGAGCCGGCGCGCGCACGCGCCGCGTAGCGCTCGGCACGACGCGACGCCGGGCCGGCCGAGTGGCCGAGCCCGCGGCGACCGACAACGCGCGCGACGCGTGGGGCCACTGCAGCGCGCCGCACTCCTGACGAGACCACCAACCAACGCACGACCTCCGGCTGACAGACCGACGAGCAAAACGAACGGCCGCCAAAAGTCGAGGAGCAGACGAGCGGCGACGCGCGAATCCGCGCCGAGCGGCGACCCCGCGAGCGCGGCCGGTTGCGCCAGGCCATCCACAATTCATCCACAGCCCGGTTTTCCTGGCGATTTCTCAAGAGTCCGATAATGAGTGTTATGTTAACCAAACGATATGGATGCCGTCCGAATCGGCCAGCCCACCGTTGGCCCGGACCGCGTCGGCGACACCTCCACGTGCGGGTACTCGTGGGCGGCGGCCCCTCAGCATCGTCCACGCGCCGGCCCTGAAACTCCCGGCCTACGTGCTGTGGTTCGGATCCGCCGGCCGACGATTCTAGGCGCGCCAGTTCCGCGCCTCGAACAGCGCGTCGGGAACCGTGACCTCGATCGGCCGGTGCTGCGGATGGCGCTCGAGCTCGACGCCGCCGTCGTAGACGGCGACGAAGAACGCCAGGCTGCCGCCCGCGCCGACCTTCAGCTCGCGCGTCGGCAGCGACAGTTCGAGGATGGCGCCGGCGGCCACCGCGGCCTGCGCCGGACGCCGTTCGCTCCACGGGAATTCGTCCGCCACCGACCCCATTGCCGGTCCCAGAACGCGGCCGCCAGCCGACCCTGCGTCTGCGTGACCGAGAAGCGCACGCCCTCCGGGATCAGGAACTTGAGCGAGACTTCGTGGCCGTCCGCCAGCAGGTCCGCCATCGGGCGCGTGGCGTCGACGCGGACGTAGAGCCGCTCACGGTCGAAGCCGAACTGCACGAGCGTCAGAATCGGCCGCCGCCCGTCGGCGCGGTGCATCGCGCCGGCCGTCTCCCGAATCTCGAGGCTGCCGGCGCCCGAGCCACTCGAAGTAGCTGGTCTCGTCGCCGTCCAGCGTCGGCGACAGCCACGCCGTCGGGTGCGTCTGGATCGCCGGCGGCGCGCACGCTGCTGATGTTGCTGACGAACAGCTCGTCGGGACCGGCTTCTGCATCAGGTGGTAGGCGTTGCGGACGTGGCGCCGGAACAGGTCGTCGAACTCGAGGTCGTGCGCCGACGAGTGGTCGTCGCCGTACCACCAGAACCAGTCGCTGCCTTCGGCGATCAGAACCTCTTCGCGCGCGCCGGCCAGCGGCGCGTCGGTTCGCGCCGTCGCCGATCGTCGAGCGCCTGCCGCGCCTCGGCGAGCTGGCTCCAGCGCGCTGATCGTCGGCGTGGCCGATCCAGATGTAGAAGTTCGCGTCGATCCACGACCCGGGAAGATGCCGGGCAGCTCGCGCCGACGGCTGCCGCGCAGGCCTCGGCCATGGTGACCGTCCGCAGCTCCGGGATGAGTTCGAGAGTCGCGCGTAGAGCGCGCGCAGGAACGGACGGCCGCCGCCCTCGAAATGCTCCCAGGCGTTTTCGCCGTCGAGGATGATCGGAATGAGCGCGTCTTCCCCGCCGCTTCGTTCGCCGTAGCGGCGGCCCGCTTCGACCAGCCGCCCGACGAAGTCGTCTGCGCGCGCGGCCTCGGCCGCCCAGCCCGGCATACGTGAAGCCGATCAAGTCCGACAGCACGTGGTCGCGGAACGCGCAGGCGATCGACCCGCCACCGCGCGCGCACGGTATGGGCCGGTAGAGGCGCTCGGGCTGGTCGACGTGTCCGCGGCGCGTCACGCGAGAACGTGGCGCTGATCGTCCGCGCCAGGATCAGCTCGTCGGTGGCCATCCAGGCGAACCCGGCCGCGGCCGCCAGCGGCACCATCGCGTCGGACACCGATCCTTCCGACGGCCACAGCCCGACCGGCCGCTGGCCGAACAGCCGTTAGTGCAGCCGCACCGCGCGCTTCGAGCTGCTCGGACGCGTCCTCCGGATGCACGAAGCGCCGCCGCGGCATCGCGCGAGTTCGGATGCGTGCGCAGGTAGATGTCGGTATCGCACAGCAGCGGCAGGATCGGGTGATAGAACGGCGACGCCGACAGCTCGATCTGGCCGCGGTCGGCCGCCTCGCGGTACTCCGGGAATCACCTTGTTCAGCAGCTCGAGCTCGATGGCGCGCAGCCGCGTCTTGTCTTCCTCGGTGAAGTCGCGCCCCTTGGCGACCAGGCCCTGGACGCGCGCATCCTGCTCGAAATAGATCCGGATCGATCCACGCGAGCTTGTGCCACACCTGCAGATCACGAAGATCATCGCGGCTGAAGCGGCCCGCCGCCTCGCGGCGGTCGCCGCTCGTCGACGTCGACCACGCGCTTCCCCGCCGCGCCAGGAGCTCGGCGTAGCGCGGGTAGACGTCGATCATCCGCTGCCGCTGCGCGTGGAAGAAGTTCTCGAGGATGAACGTCGACGTCCTGATCGTCGAGGCCGTCGGCCGGTTTCAGGCTCAGCTCGAGAAACCGATCGCGCGCGCGGTCTTCGGCGAACGCCTCGAATTGCACCAGCAGCGACGGCACGAGGTTGAAGGTCATCTTGACGCGGGGAAACTCGCGCAGGACGGCGACCATGCCGTAGTAGTCCTTGAGAGCATGCAGCCGGACCCACGGCAGGAGATGCTCGCCGGTGACGAGGTCTTCGTAAAACGGCTGATGCATGTGCCAGAGGATGGCGACGCGCGTCATAGGGTGTAGTCTAGTCGGAGGTCCCGAGACGGGACCGGTTCATGCCCGAAGCTGCTCGACCGCTATCTCATCCGCGAGATCCTGCTGCCCTTCTTCCTGTGGCTGCTGCTGCTGACGTTCGTCCTGATCATGCCGCCGATCCTGCTGAACGCCGAGCAGTTGATCGCGAAAGGGCGTGGCGTGGCCGATCGTGCTGCGCGTGCTGGTGACGCTCATCCTGCAGGCGCTCGGCATCACCATCCCGATGGCGCTGCTGCTCGGCATCCTGATCGGCCTGGGGCGGCTGTCCGGGGACCGCGAGTTCGTGGCGCTGCAAGCCTGCGGCGTCAGCATCTTCCGCGTCATGCGCCCGATCGTCGTGCTGTCGCTGGTCTCTCTGGCCGCGACCGCGTACGTCATGATCGTCGCGCTCCCCAACGCGAATCAGACCTTCCGCACCATCACCTTCAACGTCATCGCGTCGAAGGCCGAGAGCGACATCAAGCCGCGCGTCTTCTTCGATCAGTTTCCGAACCGCGTCCTCTACGTCCGCGACGCGCCGCCCACGGGCGGCTGGCGCGACGTGTTCCTCGCCGATGCCACGCGGGCCGGCGAGACGACCGCCTACTTTGCGCGGGCGGGCCGGCTGAACGTCGATCGCGTCAAGAAGACCGTCGAGCTCGTGCTCGAACAAGGCACGCGGCACACCACGTTCGCCGACAAGCCCGACGAATACGAAGGCAGCTCTTCGATCGGCTCGTGCTCAACATGGACGCCGACACCGTGCTTCCGCGCACGCAGCTGATGAAGGGGGACAACGAGAAGACCATCACGGAGCTTCGCGCCACCATCGCCGAGAACGAGAAGATCAACGCGCCGACCGGCAGCCAGCAGTTCACGATCCAGCAGAAGTTTTCGATTCCCACCGCCTGCCTCGTCCTCGCGCTGATCGGCATCGCGCTCGGTGTCAGCAACCGCAAGGACGGCAAGCTCGCCGGCTTCGTCGTCGGCATCGCGCGTGATCTTCGTGTACTACGTGCTGCTGTGGACGGCGCGCGCCGGCGCGATCAGCGGTACGCTGTGGCCGGCCTTCGCGCCGTGGATCCCCAACGTCGTGCTCGGCATCGTCGGCATCGGGCTGGTGATCTGGCGCGCCGGGTCTGCCGATCAGCCGATTCGCATCAGCCTGCCCGCGTTCGCGCGCACGCGGCGCACCGGCAGCCGCCGGCGGCGCGGCACGGCCGCGCGCCCGGCGCGTCGTGGTCGTGATCCGCGTGCCCCACCTGGATCTCCCGCGCCCGACGCTGCTCGATCTGTACATCTCGCGCGAGTATCTGCGGGTCTTCGTGGTCTCGTTCTTCTCGCTGGTCGGCCTGTTCTTACATCTCGACGTTCATCGACCTCGCCGACAAGCTGTTTCGCGGGACGGCGACGTCCGGCATGCTGCTGCGCTACTTCTATTGGCAGACGCCGCAGCATCGTCTACTACATCATCCCGCTGGCCGGGCTCGTCGCCACGCTCGTCACGATGGGGCTGCTCACGAAGAACAGCGAGCTGATCGTGATGCGGGCGTGCGGCATCAGCCTCTACCGATCGTCATTGCCGATCCTCGTGTTCGCCGCGATCTTCAGCGGCGTGCTGTTCGAGCTCGAAGAGCACGTGCTCGCGAGCTCCAATCGCGAGGCGCAGCGGCTGAACGCCGCGATCCGCGGCTGGCCGGTGCAGAACTTCGGCGTGCTCGATCGCCGCTGGATCGTCGGGACCGGCGGCGACATCTATCACTACGAGCTCTTCAATCCGGCCGTCAACCAGTTCAGTCGCCTGTCGATGTTCCGCGTCGATCATGCGGCGTGGCGGCTGGAGTCGCTGACGTTCGCGCGCGACGTCAGCCCGTACGGCAGCCGGTCAACAGCGGTCAGCCGTCGATGACGCGGGTGGCGCGCCAGGGATGGACGCGGGAGTTCCGGACCGCGAAGAAACACAACCGGCTCGAGACGGCCGTCAACTACTCGGCCTTCGCTGAGCGGCCGGTGTCGCTCGAGCCGCCGAAGTTCTTCAACACGCCCGAACCCGATGCGGATCGGATGACGTGCGGCGACCTCAAACGCTACACCGCGGAGTTGAAGACCAGCGGCTACTCGGTGGTCGCCTACACGGTCGAGTTGCAGCCGCAAGATCGCGTTTCCGTTCGTCACCGTGATCATGGCGCTGCCCGCGCCGCCTCGCGGTCACGACCGCCGTCGCGGCGCGCTCTCACGGGATCGGGATCGGCATCGTGATGGCGATCGTTACCGGATTGCGCTCAGCGTGTTTGCGGCGCTTCGGCAAGGGCGGCGCCATGTCGCCGATGCTCGCGTGCGTGGGCGCCGAACATCCTGTTCAGTGCCGCCGCGACCGTGATGCTGTTGACGGTCAGGACGTAGCGCGCTGCAACGCCGCTCGCCTGATCCAGATCCGTCCCGCCGTCTCGCGCTTCGTGTGCGTCGGATCGACAACGAACAGCAGGCTCCGCACGCGATCGAGTTCCGGCTTCACCGTGTCGGTCTCGGCCCACCGGCGACAAATCGTCGAAAGAGATGACACGGTCTTCGAGGCCCGGCGCCACATAGATCGATCGCCGCCAGCGGTCCGCGTGGCCGGCGTTCGCGCGGAGCCCGCAACTCGACCCAGACTCGCATCGGGCGTTCGGCGCGGATCGTCACCGCGAGCTGATCATGGAGCCGCGACACCCTCCGGCGTGTCGGAAGACGAGAGCAGCAAACGGCGCCGGCGTGATCTGATTCGACAACGCAAAGCGAAACCGCAGCTCAGGGGCCAGCGGCCAGCGGCGCGACCTCGACGATGGCCGCCGACGTCGAGTCCTGCTCGACGCGCCAGCCGGCGCTGACGCACCATCGAAGATCGGGCGGGATGTGCGGGCCGGCGGCCTGGAAGCCGGGGCGGCGCCGCCTGCCGCTCGCGCACGTAGATAGGATTGCTTCGCGCCCAGACCAGTTCGGGAATCCGGGCCGGTCGATATTCCGCGCTCATTTCCTGCGTCGGGCGCGACCCGCTCGGCGACGAGATTCTGAAGTGGCTGGTCGCAAAAACGGGTGAACGTCGAATTCGTTACGCGCGCTCGCATCGGTTTGCCGACAGGCACCGTGCTCGTCACGCTCGATGAACATGGCAACGCCACCTACGAGCTCGTGAAACCCGCGGCCTGGGACGAGATCCGCGTCCCGGCAAAGCTCTCGATGCGGTTTCGAAAGCGCGCGCCTTCATCTACGGCTCGTTAGCGGGTCGCTCACCTTACAATCTGGAACAGGTCGACCGTCTGCTCGATGTCAAAGGGCCGATGAAGTTTTTGATGTGAATCTGCGTCCGCCGTTCGTCGATCCACCGCTGGTGATGGATCTGGCCAGGCGCGCTGATGTTTTAAAGCTGAATGACGGCGAAGTCGGACAGCTCGCCCATTGGGTTCGCACCGGCGAATCGATCTCGGACACGCCGCGCGATGATGCGTCGATCGCGCGCGATTGTCAGACGCTGGCGGAAGCAACCGGCGTCTACCGCGTTTGCGTAACGCGCGCCGAAGAGGGCGCCGCGCTTTGGGACCGCGGCGAGCCTAACGACTGCACCGGCGCCGCACGTCGAAGTGAAGGACACGGTCGGCGCGGGCGATGCGTTCATGGCAGGACTGATGGTTGGACTCACGCGCGGAATGGATCACCGGCGTGTTCTGGAAATCGCCTGTCGACTTGGCGCATATGTCGCGTCGCACTATGGCGCGACGCCCGTTGCTGCCGCCGGAATTGACGCAGCCGCTTCGCGGTAGCGGCACGCTAAGACGGTTAAGAGTCGAGGGGAGCAATACCGATCAGCGAAGAGGATGCGGGAAGTGGAAGCAGAAAAGTCCGTTTCGGCTAGCAGCCGAAACCAGCAGGCTAACAGCCTGCGCTCCCCAGATGTGCAATCGGATAAACAGCCGTGGCGTCACGCGCGAGACGACTGCGCCTACCCGGCAGCGAAGCATTCAAAATGGATGCGATTTTTCCCGGGAATGGAATGGGCGCATCCCAGCGGCGGGAAGGTGAAGTCAATATCTCCCTGGAGAATGACCGCATAGCCTCCGGGAAGCAGCGGTTTACAACTTCTTCACAGCACGCAGGCACAACGCATGCAAGGGGAACGCATGCGTGTTGCATTTATTTTACTTCTTGCGTCGGCGTTCATCTCTCGCGCGGACGAAAACGCCGCCGGGCGATGGGAAGGGACGGTGCAAATTCCGGGGCGACCGTTGGAGGTCATTGTCGATCTGGCGGCAAAGGGTGACGAGGGCGGGTGGCAAGGTTCCATCACCATTCCTGGATTGGGAATTAAAGGCGCGCCGCTGAGTGATATCGCAGTTAAACTGGCGACAACGTCGCCTTCTCGATGAAGAGCGCGCTGGCTGATCAACGCGACCGGGCCGGCGAAGTTTAACGGGCGCTTCGGTGGCGATGGGAAATTAGCCGGCGATTTCGTGCAGGCGGGAAACACCGCGCCATTTGCGCTGCAAAAACGGGACCGCCGCAGGTGGAAGTTCCCGCCGCGCAGCACCGCGATCGCGAAGGAGATCGAGGGTGAATGGAAAGGCGGGTATCGAGCTTTCGGTTATCCGCGCAAGGTCACAATCAAACTCCAAAACCGCGGGCCCGAAGGAGCCACCGCGGAGTTCGTCATCGTGGGACGTAAGGAAAATAAATTGCCGGTCGATCGTGTCGTGCAGCAAGGAGAATTCGTCACGGTCGATTCGCATGAGACCGGGCTGAGTTTTGAAGGGCGGGCGCGCAAGGGCGAGATCCAGGGAACGATTTTTCAGGGTCCGCTCGAAATTCCTGCGGACTCTCCGCCGCAGCAACAACTGAAGATTCGCCAATGCAGATTTCCGTCGAATGCCCTCATCCTAACCTTCTCCGCGCGGAGAAGGAACGACTCTCTTTATGAAAATATCAGCGATCGCTTTTCTTTTTCTGTTCCTTTGCTTAACGGATGCGGCAGAAGGGCAGTCGATGTTCCGCGGTAACGCCGCGCATACCGGCGTGTATCCTGGCGTCGCGCCGCGTGAGTTCCATCGCTTGAAGTGGAAATTTCCGACCGGAGCGCGTGTCGTCGGCTCGCCAGTGATACAAGGCAAGGTCATCTATTTTGGAAGTGACGACGGAAATGTCTATGCGGTGGACGCGGAGAGCGGGCGGCAGATTTGGAAGACCACCACGCGTGGTCCGGTGCCCTGCACACCGGCGATCGACCACGGCACGGTCTACGTCGGCAGCTACGACGGAAAATTCTACGCGCTCGACGCGCAAAGCGGTGCGGTGAAATGGAAATTTGCCACGGAAGGGGAGCGCCGTTTCGAAGCGAAAGGCCTGCATGGTTGGCAGCCGAAAAACCAGACCTTTGCCGACGCGTTCGACGTCTTTCTTTCCAGTCCCGCAGTGGTGGACGGCGCAGTTTACTTCGGCAGCGGCGACGGAAATCTCTATTCGCTGGACGCTAACTCGGGTGAGCTGCGTTGGAAATTCAGGACCGGCGATGTCGTGCATGCATCTCCAGCGATCGTGAATGGCGTCGCCTTTGTCGGGAGCTGGGACAGTTATTTCTACGCGGTTGATGTTGGGAACGGCAAGGAGAAGTGGCGCTATCATGCCGGCGAGGATCCGCTCGTTCACAATCAGGTCGGCTTCCAATCCTCGCCCGCGGTAGTGGATGGCGTGGTCTATACTGGCTGTCGCGATGCGCAGCTCTACGCGCTCGACGCCGCGACGGGCAAAGAAAAGTGGAAATTCGATAACGCGCTAAGCTGGGTCATAGCTTCCCCGCAGTGGTGGATGGGAAGGTCTATTTCGCCACTTCCGATTCCAGTCTCTATCACGTGGTGGAAGCGGCGACCGGCAAACCGATTCTGAAACAGGAGGACAAAGCCTTCATGTTCTCGTCGCCCGCGGTCACGAACGATGTCGTCTTTATCGGCGTCCTGAACGGCACCCTGGAAGCGCGCGATCGCAACTCCGGCGAGTTGCTTTGGGAATTTCAGACCGAGACGTCCAAGCAAAACGCAAACTGGATCCTGACCGCGGAGCGAAGATTCAACGTGCCGCTTTTCGTTCTTCGATAGCTGGCGGGAAGCACCAGTCGTATCGGCCGATCGGCAATTTGCCATCGGCGCGATCTTTTCGTCACCGCTCGTGGCAAACGGCGTCGTCTATTTCGGCAGCACGGATGGTTTCCTCTACGCGCTGGAGTGAGTCCGAGGTCCGATGCCGGACGGGCATTTTGAAGAGTTGAAGCGTGGAAGCGTGAAGCGGAAAAGCGAGCGGAAGTAGCACAGCCATCTTAGCTGTCGGGCCTGTGGGCATCTTGCCCGCATGTAACGCCAGTCCGGCTCGGACTTAGTCTGGCGGGCGTGGCTCGTTCCCCGGATGTTTCGGGTGATGGTGAGTGTAGCGGAAATAAAGATTTCGCAGGTAAACCGGCAGGGGAAACAATGCGCTCAACACTCGACCGAATCGTGGCGGTAAAACGCGAAGTAAATCAGCAGCAGGATCGAGCCGATTGCGCTGCATTCCCAAAAACCAACCGGAATAATGCTCTTGCGGGCCCGTTCCGATGCGATCCACTGAATGATGAAGCGAGCACCGAAAACGAGGTTGCCGCTCCAGCCAAGAATTTTCCAGCCATTGACTGTAACTCCAGCGATTGCTGCATCGGCAATCAAATGAAAACTGTGCATGGCGCGACGTTGGCGGAGAACGCTTGTCGTCGCGAGTCTTTTCCCGCGAACATTTTCGTTTAAGCTGCGCCGGTGGAATCAATCTGGGACCGGGCCAATCCGCAGCTTGCGCGATCTCGCGGTTTATCAGCCGGGCAAACCAATCGAAGAAACCGCGCGCGAACTGGGCTGCGAGCCGTCCGAGATCATCAAGCTGGCCTCGAATGAAAATCCGCTTGGCCCTTCTCCGAAGGCAATCGAAGCCATGCGCGACGCGATCGAAAACGCACACCTTTATCCCGACGGCGGCGCCTTTACTTGCGCAACGCCATTGCCCAAAAACTCGACGTCACGCCCGATCACATCCTCCTCGGCAACGGCTCGAACGAAATCATCGAGTTGCTCGCGCATGCTTTCCTGGAACGCGCGATGCCATCGTCACTTCCGAGCACGCCTTCGTTGCTTACAAGATCATCGCCCGCGTTTTCGGCGCGCAGACGATTGAAGCACCGAGCCGCGATTACGGTCACGATCTCGATGCCATCCTCGATGCCATCACCGACCGCAGCGAGCTGATTTTCATCGTCAATCCCAATAACCCAACCGGCACACTTTTATCGGCCGATGCGATCGAGCGCTTTCATGACGCGCGTGCCGCCGGCGGTGGTGGTCGTTTTCGACGAAGCCTATTACGAGTTTGTCGATCGGATGCCTGACACGCTTCGCTACGTGCGCGACGGGCGAAATGTGGTCACGCTCCGCACCTTTCGAAAATTCATGGACTGGCGAGTTTGCGCGTTGGCTATGGCATCGCCCCGCCGGAATTGATCGAGGTGATGCACAAAACCAGACAACCCTTCAATGTCAGCGGAGTCGGTCAGGTCGCCGCGCTTGCTGCGCTGGCCGACGAAGAGCATCAGCGCGAAACAAAAGGTTGGTCGACGAAGGGCGCGCCTTTTTCGAGAAAGAATTTCGCGCGATGAAACTTTCGTTCGTTCCCAGCGCCGCGAATTTTGTTCTGGTGAAGGTTGGCGATGGTCTCGCGGTTTTTCGCGCGCTGCTTCAGCGCAAAGTGATCGTGCGTGCGATGAAAGGCTACAACTTGCCGGAATGGATCCGCATCACCATCGGCACGATGGAGCAAAATCAGAAATGCATCACCGCCCTTCGCTAGGCTTTAGCACAGGCATCTTGCCAGGAGGTAGCCACCATCGGCCGCTGTTTGGTATTGTTGCCCCAGGCTATGTACACGCCGTGGCAAACTATCTCCTCGCCGACTGCGCCTCGCCCGGCTACCTAGCACTGTGCGTCAGATCACCAACTTCAATCCGGACCAACTTCATCGACCGCACAAACCTTTACATCGACAAGGCCCATCGGTAGCGCCAGATCGCGAATCGTGTCCTCAGTAATGTCGCTCTCGTCACCCCGGAACTCTTGCTTCGGCCAGGAGACCTCAGATCACTCCGCCAGGAACGATCCTTTTCCGGTAGGATTCCAGTTTGCTTTTCAGCTGGGAAGCAGACGTCGCGAACAGATGCACGAATTCCATATCCGATTTCGCCCGGGCAAGCCAGGTCACCACGGCATCGGCGGGTAATGTCAAGCAAGGAAATGTAATTGCTGGGTTCGCCCTCAACGTAAGGCAGACACCCCTGCCTTGTAGCCGAGTTTCTTCCACAAAGGTGTGCCTGAATATCCAGCCATAGGCGAACCAACCCAACTGAAAGGCCTCAAAGACCGAAGCTCATAACCTCGCCATAAATCGTTGATAGAAACAACGGCCGAAACGTAATGCGATTAAAGGGATGCTTCGGGTCAGAAGCAAACCTGCTGGATTGGAACAAATTCGTGGAGAGATGCGGTTCGGTTGCCGCGTGTTGGGAGTATGATATCGATATTACATGCCGATGGTGAAGGCCAGCTGTTCCTCGAAGCCAGTTTCGGCTTCGGGCTGGCGTGAACCGTTCAATTGTCCCAGGAGAAACGATCGCGGCCATTTCAGCTGCGGCAGGCGAAGCGGCGCCATCGCGCTGATTCGCATCTCCGGCAAAGACGCAATTGAAGTCGCCGATAAAGTTTTTCGCGGCAAACAACGGCCGTCGGGTTTGGCGTCGCACGACCCAACACTTGGGCGAAATCGTTGAAAACGGCGCCATCATTGATCAGGTAATGCTGGCGGTGCATCGCGCCCTGCGAGCTACACCGGTGAAGATCTGATCGAGATCAGTTGCCATGGCGGCGCGCTGGTGACGGCCAAAGTTTTGGAAATATGCCTGCGAGCAGGGGCGCGCGCGGCCAGGCCCGGCGAATTTACCGAGCGCGCTTATCTCAATGGCAAAATCGATCTTACCCAGGCGGAAGCGGTCATCGATCTGATTCGCGCGCAGACTGACCTCGCCTTGCGCTCGGCCACGGAACAATTGGCAGGACGGCTGGGCGACGAATTTCGCAACCTGCGTCAGCGATTAATCGATATTATCGCGCACGTCGAGGCGTCGATGGATTTCCCAGAGGAAGGAATTTCGCCGGATGATGTCGCTACGATTCGTGACCGCCTCGAATCATTACGGAACGAGATCGATAAATTACTGGCGACGGCTGAGACCGGCCGCATTTTGCGCGAAGGTTTGCGGGTGGTGATTTTCGGCGCGACCAACGCCGGCAAATCGAGTCTGCTCAATCGGATGCTCGGATTTGATCGCGCGATTGTGAGCGAGATGCACGGCACCACGCGCGATTCCATCGAAGAACGAATCAATCTTCGCGGCATCGCCCTCCGCTTGTTCGACACCGCCGGCTTACGCGCGCCGGAGAATCTGGTGGAACGCGAGGGGATGGAACGCACCCAACGCACGCTTGAAACAGCCGACCTGCGTTTGCACATCGTCGATGCCAGCGCGTCGCGTCCGATGATTTCGCGACGAACCCGGACTGAGTTGCTCATCCTGAATAAGAGCGATCTGCCGGAACATGCTGATTGGTCGTCCACTGACGCGATCCGAATTTCATGTAAAACCGGCGCGGGTTTGCCGAAGTTGGCGGATGAAATTTATCGACGCATCGGCGGCGCGAAACTAAATGCGGAGAGTCCGCTCGCGATCAATGCACGCCATCGGGATCAATTGCGCCGGGCCTCGGATGCAATCGCACGCGCTTTGGCCGCGATCGGCGCTGGAGCAACGCCGGAGATGTTCGCGATCGATTTGCAGGAAGCGCAGCACGCCGTCGATGAACTTCTCGGTGGTGGAGACGAGGAAGCGGTGCGCGATGCCATTTTCAGCCAGTTTTGCATCGGCAAATGATTTACGAGCGCCTCTTACGCCCCCTCTCTTTGCGCTCGACCCCGAAACCGCACATCACTTCGCACTCGCGTTCTTGCGCGCCACCGGACCGTTGCTTCCAAAATCGACTGGCACGACTCTCGCCGGTGTCGGCGTTCGGACTGAATTTTCGCCATCGCGTCGGGCTCGCCGCTGGTCTGGACAAAAATGGCGTCGCGCTGCCCGCGCTGGGAAGCGCTCGGATTTTCGTTTGTTGAAATTGGAACAGTGACTGCGCAGGCGCAGCCGGGCAATCCGCGCCCGCGCATCTTTCGTTATCCAAACGAGCGCGCGCTGATCAACCGGCTCGGCTTCAACAATGACGGCGCGGAAGTGATTGCCAATCGTCTTGCGGAATTGCGCGACCGCGGCGGCTGGCCCGGCATTCCTGTTGGGATCAATATTGGAAAATCACGCGTTACGCCGATAGAACGTGCGGTAGAGGATTATCTATTTTCTTTTCGTAAAGTGCGGACTCACGCCGATTACGTCGCGCTCAACGTCAGTTCACCGAATACGCCGGGATTGCGCGAATTGCAGGGAGGCCAGCGCTTGGATGAATTGTTGCGCGCGATCAATGCCGAGCGCGCCGACCTGCCGCTGCTGGTAAAAATCGCGCCCGATCTCGAGCCGGCTGCGCTAGGCGAGATTGTCAGCGTCTGCGAGGCCAACAACATTTCGGGAATTATCGCGACCAATACCACGCTCGATCATTCAGCCATCGCTCACGATGAAGAAGGCGGGCTGAGCGGCGCGCCGTTGCAGAGAAAATCAACGGCCATCGTCCGGCAGATCGCCAACAAAACAAAAATTCCGATCATCGGATGCGGTGGCATTCTTGATGCCGCTTCGGCCGGGAAAAGATCGCAGCGGGCGCGAAGTTATTACAAATTTATACCGGCTTCATCTATCGCGGACCGAAATTAATTCGGGAACTCGCGACGTTGTAAGCACGCGCCGCGGCCGGCGACCGCGGCTACAGCGGCTTGCGGAGAGCTCGCCCGCGACATGCGCGCAAAATCGCGGTGATGGGCGAATCAGAATAAGGAGGAGGGATCATATGTTGCGTTGGGCTGTTATTTTTCTGGTGATTGCGCTGGTAGCTGCGCTCTTCGGGTTTACCGGAATTGCCTCGGCGGCGGCGGGAATTGCGAGAATTTCTGTTTTTCTCTGTTCCTGGTTGTTTGCCTGGTGCTCTTTATCGCCGGAATGAGCGTGGCGAAAAGGTTCTAGAACTGGTCGACTTAACGAGACTTGGGCAGAAGCAAGGAACACAGACCTTGGATCTGTGCGCCACAGGTCTTTGACCTGTGTTCTGTCACTTCACGGGTTGGCCGGCGGACAAATTTTGATTCCGTTCAGCGGGTTGCAAACCCGCTGGGCGCTGAGCTGACAAGCCTGTAGTTTCGTCAAAGCGGAATTTTGGGACGATGCCCGTCTTATGGGGTAAACGGGGCCCAAAATCCGTCGTCGGCCACATCGGCAAGCTGGGCGTAAGGTTGCAGACGGGACGGTTGGGATTTGATCGACTGTCTGCGGACCGAAATCGTGGCCGAGCACATCCCTTCCCGTCGTGCAAAGTAGCGTTTCTTTTTTCAGATAGGCGGTCCAATCGGGGACGGACACCACCCAGCCGGGCCGCTCTCTGGGTTTCGATTGCATATTGATCGACGGCCGCTTCGATTAGCCGCAGATCGTCCTTGATCCGCGAAGCTTGCGCTCGTTTCCGCGCCCGAAGCATCCCGGGCAGCGCGAGCGCAGCCAGCAACGTAATAATGCCGACTACAATCATGATTTCGACCAGGGTAAAACCTGCTCGATCTCTTAGCCGGAACTGCATTTTTTTGACATCTCTGGTGGTAGCCGCTGTTTGCGCGGCTCCTAAAACCTTAAAAGCAGATTCAGCTGCTGAAAACGAGAAAGATTCAGGCGCAGCGTTATCACGTTTGTTTACAATAACTTAGGAACATGAAGGCAATTCGGACGTTATGGTAATTAGAGGTATCCCGGTTATGCCGAGCCTATGATTACGGGAAAGAAACAGGGGTGGCTAGCTTTATGGCCACCAAGCCCGCACAACAATCTTGTTAGGTAATTGGCGCGTCTTGGTCACCGTGAAACCAAGTCCGCCGTGCCACAATTTCGCGTCTCGAGCGAATCGATGCGCAGGCCAAGCTCACGCAGCAGCTTCACATCGGCGGTGGCGGCGGGATTTTCGGCGGTCAGCAGCTTGTCTCCGAAAAAGATTGAGTTTGCGCCTGCGAAAAGCAGAGCGCCTGGCCTTCCCGCGTTATGCGCGTTCGACCGGCGGCAAGACGGACCCGAGCCGAGGAATTGCCGATGCGCGCGACGGCAACCAACCGGACCAGCTCGAAAATATCCACCGGCGGCACATCGGCCAGGGGCGTTCCCGGCATCGCCATCAGGCAGTTAATCGGAACACTCTCGGGTTGCGGATCGAATTCGCTCCAACACTTCGAGCATGCGCAACCGATCATCCGCGCTTTCGCCCATGCCGATAATTCCCCCGCTACACACCGACATGCCGCTGCGTTGCACTGCCCGGATGGTATCGACCCGGTCCTGGAAGGTGTGTGTGCTAACGATTCTTGGATAAAAATCGGGCGAGGTATCGATGTTGTGATTGTAAGCGGTGACGCCGGCGGCCTCGAGTTTTGCCGCTTCCTTATCGCCGATTTCACCGAGGGTAACGCAGACTTCCATGCCGAGTTGGCTGACTTGGCGCACGGTTTCGAGAACGCGCTCGAATTTATCGCTGCCATCGCGCACACCGCGCCAGGCTGCGCCCATGCAAAAACGTGTCGCCCCCTGCGCCCGCGCTTGTTGCGCAGCCGATAAGATTCGTTCCAGCGGAAGCAAATCTTCGCGTTCGACGCCGGTCGTATAATGGGCGCTCTGTGCGCAGTAAGCGCAATCCTCACTGCAACCGCCGGTCTTGATGCTGAGCAGCGAACAACGCTGCACCGATTCGCCACGCCAATGTTCCAGATGAACGGCACGCGATTGCGAAATCAAATCAAAGAGCGGCTGATGATAGAGACCGTTCAGTGTTTCGAAATTCATCGCAAAGGATGGTTGAGATTCCTCGACTTCGCTCAGAATGACAACGAGCAGCGTTGCTCAAATCAGAATCAAACCTCGAATTCGAACATCAGTTCACCTGCATTTACCGCCTTCGGAAATGAGGAATGGGCAATTCTTCATCCATAAACTGGGTCTTGCCGATCGCGCCCCACATGCGCGTGCCGGTCGCTAGCGTGCCAATACCTTGCTCATTTCTTCGCCGGTGTGGCGGCCCAGCTTTTCACGAATGCGCCTTTGGCAAAAATGCGCCGGTCGATTTTCGAAAAGTCGGTTTCGTGCAACCACGCTTTGGCGGAGCTGTCAATCACGTTGCTATAATCGAACATGAAGCACGCCCTATTGGAATGGCCGAAATATTCGAAGGCAGCAACCTTCAGCGAAAGTGCGCGGTTGACCGTTATTAAGATAATCGATCACGTCTCCACCCTTGTTGAAGTAAACAAGACGCAGATTGAACTTGTCGCGCACGGAATTGATGTCCCCGATCAAGTCGACTCCATCTGCTTCGCCCGCTCAATATAGGCGGGCTTGTAAACCAGCCACGTTATCATCAGGTCCGGGTCCAAACTGCGCTCGCGCAATTGCTCGGTCCGAATGCGGGCCGCATGCACGAAATTCGCCCACCAATGATCATGTGGTTGGGTTTTGTATTTCTCCCACTGGTTAAGAGAGACGCCACCGACCAGAATAATCCATTCCCTTGCGGCGCGCTCGGCTTCTCGCCGCAGGAGCCCATTGTGCAAATGCGAGCGCGATCAGCGTGATCGGTGGAAGGAACCGTTTCGGTCATGATTACGGGGCAGCACTTATTTATGCTGGCGCTGGCTGTGCAACTCGGGTTGAGTGCAAGGGGAAATTCACTTGTCGGTCTTGTTGAGACCTGCCAGAGATCGCTCATCTGATGGAGACGCTGCCCAGACCGGAACCGAACCGGCACCGTCGAGGAGTTGAACTGGCCGTTGCTCTGGTGCTCTCCTTTGTCGCGATATTCGCGCTTCACGGTGCAGATGCAGCCCGAAGTGCTCCGGGCCGAGACTGGCTTGCTACCAGGTCATCGCTCATACCCAACCCCGGCACCAGCGCACTCTTGCTGCGGAAGTTTTGGACACAAAGCTCGCACGGACATTACACACCATTGGCATTTACAACGGAGTTTTGGTTCGCCAAACACGCCGGACTCCGCCCGGATTGGTGGCGAAACCGGCAGCTTTTCTAGGCGCTTTGCTCACCTTCCTTTTCTTCGGTCCTCATTCGCGCCGCGGCGGAGCAGAGCGCGCCCGCCCCCTTTCGCCGCTGCATTACTGGCGGCGGCCGCGACCTTAATTTTGGTGGCGCAGCCGCTGATTGCGGGACCTTCTGCAATGGCCCTTTCATGGTTTGCAAATTGGCTGGATGATTTTTGCGACCGCCACCGGGTGGGCTTAAATGACGGCTACCGGGTTCAGCAAACAAGGGCCCTCTTCTCTGGCTGATCGCACTAACGGCCTACGGCTCGATGCATGTGCTCGGTCTGGGCCTGGCAGTTGTTACCGGAACGGTGGCCGTTTTCTCTCTTATCCTGATCGGAGCAGTGACTGGCTCCTTCCCGGAATTCAAATATGCAAGTGCGCACGCTCGTTGCGACCCTGATTTTCTGGCAGTTGCTGGCTCCGCCCATGCGCTCGCCATGATCGTGTTGAACGACGCGCCAGCTAACGCCGGACTGAATTCCGGTCGCCTTCCCGACTGGCACCAATTGGTCGGTTTATGCGTATTATTCCCCATCTCGATCGTGGCCGGCCTTGTTGGTGCGAGGGTTAGACCAGGGGACTAATCGACGGCATCCTGCACAGCGCGTGGGCGGTTGGCGCTGCGGGCCTGTCAGCTATCGGATTGTTTATCGCTGTTGCTGGCTAAGACAAAGCGCCAAACGCGGCCGAGCCCGCGCTGTGCCGCGTTATTTCTCTCACTCTTTTCTGCGGTCATGCTCATCACAATTGTGGCCATGATTTCGACGCGGGAGATACAGGAACCGAATGGCGGCGGCCTTTTTATACCTGACTCGCATCGCGTTACGTCCTGCCGATCACAGATCTCCTGGCTCGGGATCGGCCTCGCCGCCCTGATGCTCTTGTCTCCGCGCCGGCTTGTTTTCGTGGCCGTCGTTTCGAGCCTGTTCGGCTCTGGGCGCAATTGTTGGCCATCACAGCTACCAGTCTCACGTTCTGGCGAAGGCCGCTCCGCTGCATGGCGCCTCGCACATCCAGGTGTGGCGGAATCTGGTGCAAATCGCGCGAGAAGCGCGTGCGGCCAATTTGCCAATCCCGGAATATTCCCCTGGAGTCGCTCTCCTATTTTCCCTTCGTTGATTTTAAATTCCTTGAACCGCTCCTCCATGACGAACTCCGACTTCCGCCAAATGAACATGACTCATTTCTCGATTGGAAGGAGTGTCGCGAGCACCGACTCGCCGAGTATTTGACTAAATGTCCGACCCTTTTGCCGACGGCCCAGCTGCTTGATCTTGACTTGCCGAAACCGAACCCTGAATAACCAACTCTACCAGGGAGAAGCATGTCTCCGGATGTCCCGAGGCGCGGAAGCGCGCACCTCTTTTACGGATCGATTTCGCCGCGCACAAGATCCTCGATCGTCTGGCGTTTGCGAATGAGGGCAACTTCATCCCCTCGCACGAGCGCTTCCGCCGGCAAGGGCCGCGAGTTGTAATTGGAGGCCATGACAAATCCATACGCCCCTGCGCTCATGACCGCGAGCAAATCTCCCGCGCGCAATTCTGGCATTTCCCGATCCTGCGCAAAAAAATCGCCGCTCTCGCACACCGGTCCAACAATATCGATCTTTGTTCTACCCTCACCGGGCGCTTCGCGGCCTCCTCTCCGGGGGAGAGGATTGAGGTGAGAGCTGGGTGATCTTCTCTACCGGCACGATCTCATGGTAGCTTCCGTAAAGCGCCGGACGAATAAGATCGTTCATTCCTGCGTCGATGATGGCGAATTTCTTCTGCGCTATTTCCTGATGTAACGAACGCGGGTCAGCAAGATTCCCGCGTTCCCCACCAGCAATCGACCGGGCTCGAGTAAAATCCGTAGCCCAAGTCTCGTTGGCGGCGGCAAAATTGCATCGACGTATTGCTGGATCGTGAGCGGATGCGACCGCTGCGACGTCCACCAATCGCCACTGCCACTGGCGACGGAGGATTCATAGGCGATCCCAAGTCCGCCGCCGACGCTGAAAAACTCAATTGCATATTTGCTTTTCAATTCAGGAGACCAGTGGCGCAAGTTTTTCGATCGCAGCCACGAAGGGCGCCGCCTCGGTGATCTGCGATCCGATGTGCATCTGCACGCCGCAAACAGTCAATAGCCGGCATTTTACTTGCCCGCTCGTAAAGCTTGCGCGGCTCGTTCCAGCGCGATGCCGAACTTGTTCTCCGCTCTTACCGGTGGAGATGTATTGATGCGTCTGCGCTTCGACATCGAGGGTTCACTCGAAGTGCAATCGGGGCGCGCTGGTTTTTAGCCGATGCGATCTGGTTGATGTAATCGAGCTCGGCTTCGTCTCGACGTTGAACGAATAAACGCCTCTGTTCGAGTGCGCGTATTCGATCTCTTTGCGCGATTTTCCCACTCCGGCGAAGGTGCATTTGCGTGAGTCAGCGCCAGCCTTCAGCGCGCGAAACAGTTCGCCACCCGAAACGATGTCGAAGCCCGCACCGGCATCGCGCAACAAACGCAGAGATGGCGCGATTCGAATTCGCTTTGACGGCGTAGCAGATCAGATGGTCAAGTCCCGCCAGCGCTTCATTCAATCGACCGTAGTGATCGAGAATCGTGCCCGCGCTATATAAATAGAGCGGCGTGCCAAATCTCTCGGCCGCGACGGCGACATCGACAATTCTTCGCAAAAAGATGTCCATCGCGGTAATGGAAGGCGTGCACGATTGAAATCTAATCTGTATTCCTATTCCTTGCTCTAATCTTATTCCGTGCGGTGAACGACTCACAGTTGACGATCGGCGCGATGGTTCTGGGGAGCGCAGGCTGCTAGCCTGCTGCATTCGGCCGCTGCGCCGAATGCTCGTTCTTTCCCAGGTGACTTCGGGATCGAAATCTGTTCGCGGCAAGCTGCCGCGAACTGCAAGCTGGCAGCCTGCGCTCCCCAGAACCAGATTGATCCCGGTCGCCGCGCCGTGCGCCATTACGATGGCTGCGGCCTCTTCTTCAATAACGCAACCGCAGACTACGAACACGAGCAAGCCTCAAACGTGCAAACAATAGCCGCACCGACGGCAAGTCGCTGTAGAAGGACCAGTACAGCCGCCAATTCCTCCTAGCGTCGCGACGATCCAGCCAAACAGCAGCCGCGCGCGTGCTCGCGCGCCAAATTGATTCCGCAAACCGCCGGCACGATCAGATAACTGAATACAAGAAGGACGCCGGCGATTCGGACAAAGATGGTCACGACCAACCCAAAGCCTGGCGTAAAACAAAAAGTCCCACCATCGCACGCGCAGTCCTTTCTGGTAAGCGCGATCGCGATCGAATGAGACGAGCAAAAAGTTTCGGCGCAAAACGAAATGGAAAATGCCGACCGACAACAAAAAGCGCGAAACATTTCCAAACTTCCGCCGGCGTCACCAGCAGAATATTACCAACCAGCATTTGTTTGATTTCTTCGTCGCCTTCAGCGGCGCGACTGAGAAGCAACACCGCTGCGGCCGCCGCCGACGACGTAGGCGATGCCAATAATTGCTTCCTGCGGAATCTTGCTCGCGCGTTTTCCGGTTAAGGAAAAAATCGCGCCGCCGAGAGGGTGAAACCAAGTGCGATAACGAATGTGGTCCAGCCGTGAAGATCGAGACGAAAGAGCAACGCCACGCAAATCCCGAGGGAAGCCATTTGCGCCATCGCAATGTCGACGAAGATGATGCCGCGTTGGACGACATGAAGACCGAGATAAACAAGCAGCCACGGCAAGAGGACGCAGGCCACGATGGGCCAGAACATTACCTCCCACATGTTAAGAAGAGTGAATCGTGATTAGTGATGCGTGGATTGATTCTCATCGGCGCACAGTTCCATTCACCGATACCAGTCACCATCATTTGAGCGCCGCCGCTAAACGCGAAACAAGTGCGTCGATCAGCTTGATATAGTTATCGGTGCCCGGAGAGCCCCGGGATACTGCGCGAAATCGACCACCGTTCGCACCGGTCGCACTGGCGACCCGCTCGGCAATTTTCCGGTCGTGATAGCGGCTCGACGATGATGGCTTTGATTTTCTGCGCCTTCATTTGCGCGATCACTTCCGCCAGATGTGATGGCGACGGCGGAATGCCGGGTTTCGGTTCCAGAAAGATGTCGATCTCAAGCCGAAACGGTGGCCGAAGTAGGGCCAGGAATCGTGATAGGCGGCGATGTGCTGGCCTTTGAACGGCAGCAGGGCCGCGCCCCATTGCTGGAGCTTGGCATTGATGGCGGCTTCGAATTTCTTGTAGTTCGCGTCGTAGGCGGCGGCGTTGGCTGGGTCGATGGCGGAAAACGATTGCGCGATGTGCTGCGCGATCGCCTTGGCAATGATCGGGTCGACGCCGAAATGTGGATTGCCCAGCGCGTGCACGTCGCCAGCGGCGCGCGTCACATTCGCCGGCACGTTCATCAAACGAACTCCTTGCGACGCCTGCACCCGGCCCGGTTTGCCGATGTCGAGCTTTGGCGTTGCGCGCATTTTGTAAGAGCGGCGGCAACCATCCCAGCTCCAGCTCCGCGCCGCCATCGATCAGCACATCGGCGCTGCGCAGCGCAACGACGAAGCTCGGACGCGCATCCACGAAGTGCGGATCTTCGGTTGGCTTCGCCAGACACCGTCACGTTCGACGTTGTCGCCGCCAATCTCGCGCGCGAGCGAGCCGAAGATCGGGAAGAGTGGCGACGACGTTTGATCTTCGCATAGGCCGAACAAGCGGCAGAGAACAATGGATAGGATAACTGGAGTTTGCATGAAAGTTAGATCGGGCGTGCAACGGTGCTCCACCGTCATCGGCAGCGCGAGGACCTCCATTTGAGGTCACACGTTTGGTAACGCATCACTATCGTGAGTCTCGCTCCGAAGTTTTCGGGACTCAGGATGACAGCGTATTGTTCGCGACTATCATGTTTCAGAACTTGTGCGCGCCGTGCGCGCCGAGGATGAATTCGAACTGCAGAAAAACGGAATCGACTTGGCGATCAGCGAGGAAGAAGTTCGATTCCAGAAAATCGTGATTGTATTGCAATCGCAGCTTCGAAAATTCCGTCGGATACCAGGTTAGATTCGCGCTGATCCGCCAGCGCGATTGCCGGTCTGGATCATCGGTAAATCGCGAATCCTGCATGTGCAGATAGTCGCCGCGAACGCCTGCCACCCAGCCTTTGCGAAACCCCACAGCACCTGCGAATACAACCCCCAGTCGTGGAACGTTTCTGCGACCGGAAAGATCTCGTCAGCGCCGCGCCCGGCTTGGAACCGTCGATACATCACTTCGGTCTGCCATTTCACGAACGGGAAACCCGCCTTCGGCATGCGCGCTCTTCCATTTGTAAAACAGGTCGCCGCCGTAAATCTGCGTGCGCGCATTCGCGCCGGTTTCGTTCGAACCGAACGCGCCGGAAACTCCCGCCAGCACCACCTGCGTCGGGCTGAGATCGACCGAGTTCTCCCAGCGCGGAATCCAGACGAAATCCTGCAGACCGCGCACCTCTCGATCGGTCGTCTCGCGATCGAAGAAAATGCCGTCGTCGCCCGGATTGCGGAAGGAAAATCCGGTGCTGCCGCGTCCGTTCTGCGAGGCGAAAATCAGTTGCGAATACCACGGCGTAGGCAGCGTCCAGGAAATCTGTGCGCCGACGCCACGCAATCCGTCGGGTCCGAGTAAACGACCGTGCACGAGCGGATCATCGGCAAAATCCCAGGTGTGCGGATGCGTCGGATTGATGCGGCCAAAGGCGGCGAAGAACTGACCGCCCTTTAATTGCAAACCGAACGGCAGATTCGTTGTTTGCATGAACGCTTCCTCGACCTCGACCTCGGTTTCGTTGTCGTTGTCGAGTTTGAAGACGATGTTGGCGAAACCTTCGAAGTAAGGATCGACCGCGCCATCGAAGGCGAGTTCGATATTGCGGGCGTTGAATCCGCGCTGCTGCGGATCGTGATCGCCTACTTCGATGTGCGACAGGTCGCGTGCGGTCGATCCAGCGAGCAAACATGCCGTCGAAGGAAATGTTCATGTAATTTTCCGCCGCCGCACGATGGTGATCGGCTGCGTGAGGGAGCTGGTTGATGTCTCAGTCGGCGGCGCACCGGTTGTGGACGAGATTGCTCCCGCCGGCGACGGCGACCACTGATTCGTCCGTGGTCGGGAACTGGCCGGTGGCCGTGCCATTCGCGTTCACAGCTGGCACGCCTGGTGCAGTCGGCGCGCTGGCAACGACCGAGCTATCCGTCGTTGGAAATGCTGTGGAACACTCGCGCTGGGCAGAGGCATAGCGGACAGGTGCAGATGCGACCGAAGGTGTTCTTCGCTTTGCGGCAGTTGATTGCCGGTGATGTTCGCCTTCTCCAGCGCTGCCTGCTGATCTTTCACCTGTTGTTGCAGCGCTTTCACCGTCTCGGTGAGGGCTTCGACTTGCTGGCGCAGAGCCGCACATCCGATGCGGTGGCGGAGGCGGTCGGTGCCGGTGTTTGCGCCAAGGATTGATGAGATGCGACCACCACCAACATTGCAATGTGAGTTTTGAAGAGAAGTTTGGTCATTAAAAAATCGATTGGTGTCGGCAATAATCCCGCCGACGAGGATGCGAGCGATTAGCGCGCGGGGAGATTCGCTGCGCAAAACATGAATGCGCAGCCCGTCGCGGACGCGCGAAGCGTCAGTGAGACGCCGGCGGCGCGTGTTCCTGAATCGAGGAAGGAACCGACGCGACAACAAATTGAAAACGTTGCGGGAGAAAAGCCGGCGAATTCGGCGCGTTCTCGAGTTTGGGAACAAGTCTTGAGGCGGCGCAGCTGTGCTCGCAATTGCCGGACGCGATCATGGTCGCGGCGCATGCGTGTTGCGAATCGACCTTGTGCAGTTGCTCGTGCAGCCGCGGCGAACTGGCAAGCGTCAACGCCACAAAAAGGCGAACAAAACGCTAATCCCAACGCGAGCACACGCCTTCATCTGCCGCCGAGATTCCATCGGGGCGAATTAGCGCGCAAGAAATTTCTGCCGGTGAGCTGAACTGGATCGATTACGCGTAGTCGGAAAACTAAATCACTTTGTCGAGGCGCCACACACCTGAATGTCAGTTTCCAGGATCGCTTTTCATTCCACTGTTATGTCTGCCAATATTTTTCGGAAAGTCGCGGGCCGCGTGGTCTGTAATAGCTCAAAAATCGTACGCAACTGTCCCGTAAAATCCGCGGCGCTGGCCAAACTGCGGCGCGCCCACGCCGATGCCGCTGCCGTCGCGCAGCTCATAGATCTTGTCGAGCAGGTTCACGACATCGAACCGGACTTTGATCGCTTGCTTTCCACCTGAGCGAAATTCTGCGCTCCACCCGAGGTTTGAACGTTTCATAGGGATGATTCTTTTGCGTGTTAGCGAAAGCCGCGGCGCAGTCCATTTCCGTAGAGCGCATCGGCCGAGAAAGTCCAATCGTTCCAAGCGTAGGCGATCCCAGCCTGAGCCGGTGAAGCGCTGATCGTGATCGAGAAAGACCCAGTGATCTCGAATGTAGTGCAAACTCATCCGGATCGAAGAGGAATTGCGCGGAACTAACGTGCATGCCGCGCGCATATTCGTAAGCCAACGTTAAGGTAACTGGAGAACCCGCCATGCTCGTAGTTGGCGGTGAATTCGCCGCCGTAAATTTCACCCTCTCGATAGTTAAAGGACGAAAGAATGAGCGCCTGCCCAAATTGTCCTTCATCCAGAACATTGCGCGCGTGTTTGTAGAAATCCATCGATGCCAAGCTGCAAACCGTCTCCTGATCTTCTGTGTCACGCCCGCATCGAAGTAATGGGCCCGCTCCGCTTTCACCGGCGAGTCGAGTGTGATGGCGGATTCGTTGGTCGTGCCGGTAAACTTCGCGATCGTAGCTTTGGTCGACATTCTCCAGAGGCGGCGGGTAAAGTAGCGTGCGTAACCGGCGTGGAAAGTCGTCGCGGTCCAAGGTGTGTAAACAATGTTGATGCGCGGGCTGAATTGACTTTCCGTCTTGATCGTCGTTCGCAACGTCGATCCGGCCGCCAAAATTGATGGTCAGTTGCTCAAATGGCTTCCATTCATCCTGCAGGTAAAAACCAGCGAAGTATCCGTTTAAGCGTGGAATTATCGACGATGCGGAACGGCACATCACTCGTCTGATTTCCCATGGCATCGACTGGGAAAACAAGTGTGGCACTGCCGACCGTAGCGTGCGAGGCGGTGAAGAGCAGACCGCCTCGGAGCGTGTGTTTGATCGTTCAGCTTGTAGCTCAGCGTCGACCTCGAGCGCCGTTGGTGTAGATCTGGCGGTCCACCCGCGAGGCGACGCCGTTGAAGAAGAGATCGCCGACGTCATCGGGCGAAAGAGGACGCCGCTGTAACGAGTGAACACTGACGCCTGCATGTTGAAGTCATCGGACTTCTTCTGATACGTCAGAATTCCGTAGGCAGAGTTCTCCGCCTGGTTCTCATCGAGCTTGGCGGAATTGAAGTTCGTCCGACCGTTCACCACAAACGCGGTCGGTTGCCCGGGATTATTCGGGATCTGAAAGTTGCTGTAATTGCCGCTCAGCATCAAAACGAACCGACTCGAATCGTCGATGATGTAGGAGAAGTAGCCGAAGCTCTTGAACTGATCGGTATCGTCGTGAATCGGATCGCTGCTTCGCGTCGGATTTTCAATCCCGATGCCGTTGTGAAGATAACTTCCGGTGACGTAATAGGTCAGCTTTCCAGTGACGCCGCCATATTCGAAGCTCGGCAGGATCGTGTCGAAGCTGCCAACCTGGATCGAAGCTTCGCCACCGGTGAACGACCGCGCCGTTCTTGGTGTGAATATCGATCACACCGGTGGTGCGGAAGCCAAACTGCGCCGGCAATGCGCCGGTGATTAACGAAATGTTGTCGGCGAAGCGCGTCGACAATTCCTGGCCGAACCCGGTGATGCCTTCCGGCAACGAGCACGTCGTCGATGCGGTATTGCAAATTCGCGTGCTCGCCGCGGACGTGCAGCTGACCGAAGGAATCCTGGGCGACGCCGGGAAACGCAGGATGGTTTGGTTAAAGGGCGCGTTTTCGCCTTGCGCCTGCTGAGTCGAGACGATCCGGACCGACGGTGTAACGCGTCGCCCCGAGGCTCGGCACGATTTGCTCGCGCGAAATATCGAGTTCCTGACTAGTAACGACGACGCTTTCAGCGGTCGCGGTTCCAGGCGATCCAGTTGGCGAGGCGGAAGGACTGGGTGACGCCACCGCGTCCTGCGCCATCGCCATGCCCGCCTCGCTCAGCATCGCGATTGTGATTACTAAAAATTCTTTCATTAAAAGTTTTCATGATTGAAATTGGATGAATGCAACGCGCCTCTGGCGCGGTTGCGGTGAATAGAACGCAGGCGCGAGTAAACGCCGCGATTGCTTTAGCGGGAGAAAATCAATTCCGCGCGCAACGGCGGCGGCTTCGCGCTACGGGCGGCCGGCGGGGCGTGTTCCTGGACTGAAGAAGGAACCGACGCGACAACGGATTGAAAACGTTTCGGGAGAAAGCCGGCGAATTCGGCGCATTCTCGAGTTTGGGAACAAGCTGAGGCGGCGCGCTGTGCTCGCGCAATTACCGGACGCGATCATGGTCGCGGCGCATTCGTGCTGCGAGCCGACTTTGTGCAGTCGTCTCGTGTAACTCGCGGCGAACTGGCGATGGTCAGTGCCGCGAGAAAGGCGATGACGCAATGCTGATGCCAATACCGGCGCGCGCGCCTTCATGCCAGCAGGAGATTTAGTCGATGCGAGACATTGCGCAAGTATTTTTCGAACCCTCTGGGAGCGTGCAGGAGAATTCAATTCTGTATCCTATTCTTACTCTAAGCTATTCCGCTGGAGATTACGGAAGGATTACGAATAGGAATGGCGGATTCTGGGGAGAGCAGGCTGCTAGCTGCAGTTCGCGGCAGCCTGCCGCGAACCGATTTCGAGCACACATTAGGCTCGCGAAAGAGGACATTCGGCGCAGCGGCCGAATGCAGCAGGCTGGCAGCCTGCGCGCCCCAGATCCGCGTCTTCGGTCGCGGCAATGCGAGATAATTGCAATGTCGACGTCGGCTGGACAGCGCGAGCGGTTGCATTACCAATCCGACTGATGCTTGGCGGCGGCTAAGATTTATTTCATCGTTTTTGGAATTCTGACGATTGCCAGGCGGTATCGTTGGCTACGTTAAAGCTGGCAGCGTGGTTTCGATCATTGCGGGATCGATTTCGGGCATACTGCTTTTGCTGGCAGCGTGGCTGATGCCGGACCATCGGGCTGCGGGATTGATCGTTGCCCTCGTTGTTTCCGGTCCTGTTGGCTGGGCAATTTGTTCCGAAGTTTTTCAGCACTCATCAAAGTGATGCCCGCAGGGTTGATGTCAGTCTTGAGTGTGCTCGGAATTATTGTCGCGATCGCGGCCTGGCTGAGGAAATAATCGCGTGCGGAAGTTGGGGCTCGGCACGCTGCGCCGGATCGTTCTCCTCATTTTTTTGCACTTGTTCGTCGGCAATTACATTGCGCTGGATTTCACTTGGAGCGCTGGCGCTGGACGATCACGCGCGCAGGAAGAAGTGCCTTCTCCGACACCGACCGCGGCGCCATCCGCAACGTGCGACCCGACCACCCGTACTCTCCGGCAAGTTCGACGTCGCGCGGCTTTTCAATGGCATTACGTTGCGCAGCGAAGTGGAAACGGCAGCTAGGCGCGGCCGCATCCGAAGAACGGGTCGACCCGATGAGTTACGTGATCGATTTGAAACTGCGCGCGCGAGTGCCGACGCCAAATCGCACTGTGGATGAGCTCGGAAAGGTGAGTCCCGATCTTGGCAACTTGCTGCCCGGCCTGACGACAATGGCCAAAGCCGAAGCGGTTTCGCCATTCTTTGCGCAACTTTATGAGACCAAGGTGCGCGAGCTGCGCGAGAATCTGAATCGGCTCGGACCTGCTGCTCTCGCGTCACAATTTCTACGACTGCCAGACGGTGCTGGCGTTGAGGCACTCCGGAAAGCAAACGCCGCGCGCTGCTCTTTCAGGCGGACATGGATGTGGATGCAGACGGCTCCGATGGTGATCGGGTGCCGGCTGGCAACGGCGTGTCGCCGACGTTCAAACCGTTCACCAGTTTTCGCTGGGGAAAGAAATCGAATCGGCCCAATCCCTACCTGCCAGGAATCGAAGAGCGATTGCACCGGCGTGTGAATTGGAACAAAAGACGGCGACGCCCGAGCGGAAACGCGAGCTGAAAAATGCGGTGACGGAGTTGCGTGGACGAAATCACACACGATGAAAAATACAGTTATCTCATCGGCACGTATGATCCGTTTATCGTGGTGCCGGCGAGTTTCACCAAGGGAAGCGATGGCGCGCACGTCGGCGATTATTCGTTAGTGATTGTCGGCAACACGATTTATCCGGCAATCGTGGGTGATGTCGGTCCGAACGATCGAGTGGGGAGGCATCGCTCGCGGATCGCGAAAGAGGTGAACGCGCTTTCGAATCCGAACAACCGGCCGCTCAGCGAATTGAAAGCGACCTACATCGTGTTTAACGGGACAGCGGATTCATACGTGGGGTCCGCCTGATCTGGAAAAGTTGCAGGTCCGTTGCGAAGCGCTGGTAAAGGAAATCGGCGGCGCCACTGCGGCGCTGCATCACTGGGTAAACACCGTGCCGCCGCTGCCCACATCCGACACCGACTCCAACGCCGACGCCGAGCCCAACTCCATCGATCTCGCCGAGCTCCTTCTGTCGTCACCGACGCCGACTCCGATGTTTCAGCGAAACGCCGTCGCCCACGTCACCGCCGCTGATTCATCCGACGTTCGCGTTTCCAACGTCCAACGCCGAGCGCGACCGAGCGATTAGTGACTGAGAATCGGCGGAGTTCCAAGCCGCCATCTATCCGGGCAAACGGCGCGACTGTGGAGCCGCCCTGCCAGTCTGGACAATTGCGATGTCCGGCACAGCGCCAGGCGAGACGCTGCGCTGCCCCGCAGACAGCTGTCCGCGACCCGCCGCGTAAGCAGCGGCACCAGAACTTTCTTCGCTAGCCTAGCGAGAATGGCAGCACGAATGTCTCGCCGATTTCACGCAGCGCGATTCGCTCCGGCGTCTTGGCCAGTGCGTGGGTGAAGCGTTCGATTGGCTCGCGAAACGGTTCCACGCTCAAGCGAAATGTTTGATGATGCACCGGCATGATGAAACGTGCGCCGGCGGCATCGGCCATGCGCGACGGCTTGTTCGGGAGTGGAATGCGCCCAAATCCACGGGTCGTAGGCGCCGATGCCCATGATGGCGAGATCGTAGGGCGCGCCGTCATTCAATTTCGCAAACGCATCGGTCATGGCGGTGTCGCTCCCATAAATAATCCGCCGGTTCTCTCGTGAAATGACGTAGCTGTTGTAGCCGCGATGTATGTCGTATTGCAGTCGGCGCGCCCCAATGTTTTGGCTGAAGCGCGCGGATTTCGAGCGCGCGATCCGCAGCGTCGAGACGAACTGATTCGTTCCAATCCAGTTCGATCACCTCGCAGAATTTCGTGCCCCGGAGCAAATCGCGAGTCCGGCTGAGCCGTGATCACGCGGGTCGATTCGGGAAATAATTTCAGAGTGCGCCGATCGATGTGATCGAAGTGTGCGTGCGAGAGCAGCACGAGATCGATTGGCGGAAGCTCGGCAAAGGTCAGCGCCGGTTCGGTCAGCCGTTTCGGGCCGACGGTGAGAAATGGCAGGCGAATTCCGATGCGTGGAAACAAGACAGGATCGGTGAGGATGGTGACGCCGAAAAAATTCATCAGGACGGTGGAATGACCGATCCACGCGGCACGTGAGATTCTCATTGCTCCAAGTATCCGGCGTTGGGTGGGCAAACACGGGCGCGATGGGCCGGCGGCTTTCCACGATCCATTCCTGCCAGAGATGCGCCAGCCAGTTGCGTCGCCTAATCGCCCGGCGCGCCGCCTCGCGTTCCGATTCCATCAAGTTAATTACACCGACTGTAGCGGCGGTCTATGACCGCCGGACCTAATGTGCGACAATTGTCGGCGGTCATGGACCGCCGCTACAGCATAAATATCGCGCCGCTTCGCGCGAAACAGGTAGCGTCTGACACGGACGCCCTACAACTTGTGGATTGGCTGAAGAAAATCATCGCGGCGAAAAGCGACGAGATCGTCGCCAGCAAGATCCGCTTGCGCGTGAATTTCGCGTCACTCGCGGAACGCGCGCGGCGATTTCCGAGATTTCGATCGCAGCGATTCAGCGAACGCGATCAGACGTGTCCGAGTTATCGCGGAAACAAAAAGCGCGTCGCCTTCAGCTGGTCGTGATCGGCGGCGAAATATGATCCGGTGGAAATCGCACGACGATTATGAGGCCATGACGGAGCCGACGCGATCTCTGTTCTGACTGAGCAAAACTATTTTGGCGGCCAGACCTGAACATTTGATCGCGGTGCGCCAGGCGCGTGGCGCTGCCGGTTTTGCGCAAGGATTTCATCATCGATGAAGCGCAGATTCTCGAATCGCTCGCAATCGGGGCCGACGCCCTTCTGTTGATCGTTGCCGCACTCAAGCCGGAGCAACTAAGTGCGCTCCACCACTTCGCGACGACACATAAAATGAGCGTGCTGGTTGAGGTGCACACGCGCGACGAAATCGGGATGGCGGTTGATGCCGGCGCGAAAATTATCGGGATCAACAATCGCAATCTGACGACGCTGGAAGTTGATCTCGCAACCACGGAGAAATTGCTGCCGGAAATTCCTCGAGGGATCACGATCGTCAGCGAAAGCGGCATCCGAACGAGGGCGGATTTGAAGCGGATGGCGGCTTGTCCGAGTCGACGCGATACTAGTGGGGGAAGGGCTAATGCGCGGCGACCTCTCACTGGAGGAGCTGTAGGGGCCTCGCTCTCAGAACGTTGTAGCCGCGCCGCTCTGTCGGGGCGGCAGATAGTCATCGACAGCGCAACAGAGCGCCGCTGGCCGCAGCTACAGCGCTAAGCGATATTCCTTAGCGAAACAGCCTGGCCAGCGACTGCCATAAACCTTTGGCCGGCCCGGGCGGTTGAGAGCGAGCAACGAGCACGGAACATTCGGCAGAGTCGAGGATGCGTTGCGTGACATCGCCCATGATGTAATGCTGCAATGGGCCACGCGCGCGCGAGGAACCGGAAACAATTAGATCGTAATTGCCTTCCCGCATTTCATCCAGAAGTTGATCGACGACGAAGCCGTGCCTGACGCGCACCTTGACGACGACGCCGAATTTTTCGAGGGCTTTCTTTTCCGCGACCAAATTGCGACCAAGTTCCGAGCCAGAAGCGAGCAAGGCAGTCCACGTCTTCCTCTAGTTCCAGCAGATGGGCGTAAATGGCGAGGCGGCTCCGCCATGACATGAAATAAGGTCACCTCGGCGTGCAGCGCGGCAGCGAGTGTGCCAGTAAGTCGGACGGTGTCATCGATAAAACGTTTGCCGCCGCTGCACAGAAGAATGCGCGACAAGCGCTCGTAGTTCCCAATTGCGACCAGGACCGGCGGCTCAACTGCCTTGATGATTTCGTAGGTGCGATGCGATTGCCAGGAACGACCGGACGCGGTGCTTCGCCGCGATCCGATGACAATGAGATCGTATTTTTGGCAGACGTTTCAGCGAGGATTTGCCCAATCGGCTCCCCCGTTTGGACGACGGTTTGAAGCGCGACGCCGGCTTGTCGCAAAATATCCGGTTTGTCGATCGAGAGCTTGACGCAGCGGTTGTTCATCTCCCGGATTTTCCGCAATGCCCAGGAGGGTCACCTGGGCCTTGGTCGCACGGCCTAATATGCCGCCAAGCCGCGCGGCGTCGTCAGAGGCCGAAGTGCCATCACTGCAAATCAGGATGTTCATAGTTTGTGACCGGAAAACATTGTGTAAATGACAATGGCCGCGCCGATGAGTGGGAGCGGCACGAAAGCGAGACGAATCTTGGGGCCGGCGAAATATTGGGTCGAGATTGCGCCAAGCTGTGCGCCGACGGCAGCGCCGGTATTGCATCACCAGCGCGATCAGAATATCGACATTGCCTTTGATGGCGTGGGTAAAAGTGCCGTAGCTGGCGGAAATGATGATTTCGAAAAGATCGGTGCCGACCGGCGAGATGGGTTGGAATTCCGAGGACATAGACCATCGAGGGCATACGGATGTAGCCAGCACCGCCGCCAAGAAATCCGCTGCATAATCCGCCGACGAACGCGACCAGCAGAATGATCCAAAGTGAGATCGTGACCCCCGATGCCGGCAACGAAATCATGGGCGGGATGCGCCAGCGCTGAATGGCCGTGGTTACATGCTGGAATGCGGATTCGTCGGATTTCGGCGGCAGCGGCCCTGATTTGCTTCCAGCGTTCCGCGACTTTGCGCGGGCGAGCGTTTTCCAGCTTTCCCAGAGCATGAAAGTCGAAATGCTGAGATAGATGACGATGGAGACGACACTGACAACGAAGTTGACGTTGCCGGCTCGTTTAAGCGCTTGAATCAATTGCGCGCCCATTTCCGCGCCGGCGATGGTGCCGATTGCCATGATTAATCCCAGGCGCAAATCGACGTTGCCGAGTGCGCGGTGACGCTTCGCTGCCACCACAGATTTGCCGACGATGTGGGCCAGATCGGTGCCGACGGCGAAGTTCCAGTCAATCCCGACGAGGCGCAAGGCTGGTCCGGCGATAAAACTCCCGCCGACGCCGAAGAACCCGCCGAGGACGCCAATCAGAAACCCGACCACGACGAGATAGATTGGGCTAACGTAGGCGTGCGAAATCGGGAAGAACATTATTCGGAGCGACCTCCGCGCAGGAGTCGCATCAGCCCAGTCGTAACAGCTTCGAGGACAACGGCTTGTCCGATAATCAGAAGGATGGCGACCACGGCGTAAACCCGAATGTGCTGGGTCTCGAGTTGCACCAGCCAGCCACCGAGAAAGTGTAAAACAGCGAAAGAAATAGCCCGTGACCAGCGCGGCGTAGATTACGAGTTCCAGCGCAAAAGCGCGCAGTGTCCGGCGAACTGCTGTTTTCGAGCGCGGATTCATGTTATACTCTCTTCGCGCTCAAGATTGGGTGCGGTTGCGCGTGGTAAAAAGCCATTGCGTCAATTTCGATTCATCCTACCTTCCCCGACGTTTTTACCAGCTTTAAAAAATGGCCGACGCCGCAAATAAATATCCCGAAAATGTCGAAGGAAAGTTCTACGTCGACGACCAGTGCATCGACTGCGATCTTTGCCGTGAGACCGCGCCCGCGAACTTCCGTCGCAACGATGACGGCGGGCATTCCTACGTATACAAACAACCCGAATCGCCCGAGGAAGAAACGCCTCTGCAAAGAGGCGATGGAAGGTTGCCCGGTCGAGGCCATTGGCAGCGACGGCGCGTAGATTTCGTAACGCGGCTATCACCGCCCGGCGATCTGCTTGCAAATCCGCGGCGGTCACAGACCGTTGCTGTAGGGACGCGTCCGGCAACCGAAATGGCTTGCCCTGTCAAATCAAGCAGCGCAGGCTATTGCTGCATTAAATCAAAAATCAAACGTCAAACGTCAAACGTCCCCGTCGCCCTCACCATTGCCGGCTCGGACAGTAGCGCTGGCGCGGGCGCGCAAGCGGACCTGAAAACGTTTACCGCGCTCGGCGTTTACGGACTTACCGCAATCACCTGTATCGTCGCGGAAACGCCGGGGAAAGTTTCGCGGATCCAGCCGGCCGATCCGGAAATCGTGCGCGAACAAATCGAGCTCTTGCTGAAGAATTTTCCGGTCGCTGCGATCAAGACCGGTCTGCTTTGCAACGCAGAAATCGTTGCGCAGGTGGCGCGGAGTTTGCGCAAAGTAAAACGGCGCCGGCTGGTGGTCGATCCAGTCATGATTGCAACCAGCGGTGACGTCTTGCTTGAGCCCGAGGCAATCCAGATTTACCAGCGCGATCTTTTCCCGCTCGCGACCTTGATCACGCCCAACCTGGACGAGGCAGCACGGTTGCTGGGCCATCCGATTCGAGATTTGGCCGCAATGCATCGAGCGGCGAGAACCCTGGCAACAAAATATGGCACCGCCGTCTTATTAAAAGGCGGTCATCTCCGCGGGCGGCGAGCAATCGATGTCTTCTCTTCCGGCGATCGCACCACGGAATATTCGGCGGCATTTCTACCGAGGCGTGAAAACGCACGGAACCGGCTGCACTTATTCGGCAGCGATTGCGGCGGAATTGGCGAAGGGTGCGGAGCTGCGCTCGTGCAATCGCGGTTGCGAAGAAAATTGTTACCTCCGCCATTCGCTCTCATTTCGTTTGGAAATCTGGACGCGGGAAGAATTTTCGCCCTCAACCCACGAGTGTAGCGGATCGCGCCAAGCGCTGCCGCGTCATCCCGAATCGCGCAGACAACGCAAGTCCGGCTCGGACTGAGGGAGCTCTCAAGCGGGAGATACATTCTCGAGCAATGAGAGATCCTTCGGTCCGACGCTGGCGTGTCTGCGCGGCTCAGGATGACAGCAGAGCGGCAGATGACACGATGTCCCTCAAGCTTTCGCAGCGGAAACCTCAACTCCGCTCAGCTTCGTTCGGGATGACGATTACTTCTTTTCCCAAAGCTTATTTTCAAGAGCATCGCGTGCCGCCTCGACCTCCGCCGCCTGCTTGCTCAAGCCGGTCCCGCGACCAAGGACGAGCTCCTTCCCAGCGCGCTTCAACGACAAACGTCTTGGCATGTTCCGGGCCCGTCGCCGAAAGCACTTCATAAGTCGGCCCGCGCATGGCGATGCTTTGCAAAATTTCCTGAAGCTGGCCCTTGGGATTGATGTCGATCGGTTCTTCTCGCACCTGCTCGAGGGCAGCACGCGCTTCGCGCAAAACAAAATCGCGCGCTGTAGAGAAATCGCTATCGAGATAAATCGCGCCGACAATCGCCTCGAAAGCGTCGCCCAGAGTGGAAGCCCGCACGCGGCCGCCGCTTGCTTCCTCGCCACGTCCCATCAACAAATGCCGTCCGAGATCGAGCGCCTGGGCGTGCGCCTTGAGCGCGTCCCGCGAAACCAGGCGCGCGCGCAATTTCGTGAGCGGTCCTTCCTGTTCCTCGTGGAAAATGAGCGTAGAGATATTCCGTTATGACAAGCTGAAGAACAGCATCGCCCAGAAATTCCAGGCGTTGATTGTCCTCGTGATAGCGCTGTTTTTCGTGGCCGAGACTGGGATGGCGTCAGAGCCTGCTTGAGCAAAGCCTGGATTGCGAAACTGGTAGCCGAGGCGTTGCTCGAGCGTTTCCACGTTAGTGTTTTTGAAAGACCGCCAGCGAGGTAATCACGTCCACTGCACGCTGCAATACTGCGTCATGCATGATTTTCGTCCGGATTGCGCCGCTGCTGCCGGATATCGAGCTCGGGATTGGTGCCGGCGATGAGCGCGGCTTCGTTAAAATGCGGACGTTCGTGTTCGAATACAAAAGTCGTTAGACCGCGTTGCATGCTGAGGGCAAAGATTTGATGCTTTTGCGCGGGCGACAATTCCACTCGGCACATCCGGTTTCACTCCACCGGGAAAAAGCGATTGCCCATTTGGGCCGATGACTTCGCCGACTGCGATGCGCAGTATTTTTCCACTCGAAAGTGGAAAGTCCGAATACTCCACAGCGCGCCCCGCGCTGGGCTGCCCGATCAGCAATGGCTTGTCCGTGCGCTTTCAGCGCCGCCGCCATCGCTTCCGCCGGCCCGGAAGTTTCGCCGTCGATCAACACCATGACGGTTCCCTGAAAGACCGGATCGCGCTCGTTCGTAAATGTGCGGTCCTGATGCGCCGCCGTCTTGCGCAGCGTCCATAACGGTTTGCCCTTCGCCACGAAACGTTTCGTCGTTTCCGCCGCGATATCGAAATCGTCAGAACCCGTGGCACGCAAATCAATCACCAGCGCGTCCACTTTTTCGAGATGAAATCCGTCAGCGCCTTTCTCCATGGCGTGCAGGTTGTCAGTGGTGAGCGATCCGACGCGAATGTAGCCAATATGATTTCCAGCACTTCACTATAAAAAGGCGCGGGCGATTCCGGGTTCGTGGTTTTGCCAGGCAAAAGCATTGCGCCACCGCGCAAACGCGTCAGTAAACCTTCCAGCGTCGCTCGATTAATCTCCTGATCCTTGAGCGCATTCGGATCGACGAAATTGGATTTCAGTGCGCGAATTGTTTCATCGATTTCCGCCGGGGCGAGGGAATCGACCGTTGCTTTTGTGTCAGCCGACGCGCTCGGCTGCGCCGACGGACTCGGTGTTTGCGCAAGAAACCGCAGACGCGATCCCGGCCAGTAGCACGCCAGCTACAATTGTTTTTGTCTTCATCCGACGGGCGCAGACTCTATGTGTGAGCGGGTCGCAGGGCAATATCGCGCCGGAAATGGCAGCCATCGAAATGAATTTGGTTGATGGCAGCGTAGGCGCGCTCGCGTGCTTGTTCGACCGAGTCACCCAGCGCCGTGATCGCCAGCACCCGACCGCCGGATGTCACGGTCTTTCCATCCTGCCGTTTCGTTCCCGCGTGAAAAATCTGCACGTCCGGTAGACTGCGCCGCATTTTCCAATCCTGCGATTGGTTTTCCGGTTTCGTATTTTCCCGGATAGCCGCCCGAGGCACAGAATCACTGTTACCGCAACTCGCGAATCGAATTCAATTGCCACATTTTCGAGCCCGCCTTCAATCGTCGCGATTAATAATGGAAGCAGATCCGATTTCATTCGCGGCAAGATGGCCTGCGTTTCCGGATCGCCAAATCGGCAATTGAATTCGAGCACGCGCAACTCCTCGCTGCGTGATCATCAATCCCGGGAAAAGGAGACCGCGAAACATCGTTCCATTTCTCGTTAGCCCTTCCAGCAATGGCTGCATGATCGAGCCGGCGAATTCGCGTTCACGCGCCGCGTTCCAATTGTCCGCCGGACTGACTGCACCCATGCCGCCGGTATTCGGACCCAGGTCGTCATCGAGTGCGCGCTTGTGATCGCGCGCAGTTGCAAGCATGCGAAACGATTTTCCGCTGACGAGCGCGTGCACTGAGCACTCGCTTCCGCGCAAACATTCCTCGATGATGATGCGCCGGCCCGCTTCCCCAAAAGCGCGCTCTTCCATCATCGAGCGAACCGCCTGGCGCGCATCCGCACGATCGTGCGCGATAATTACACCTTTACCAGGGCCAGTCCGTCCGCCTTGATCACGACAGGGAGCGCGACCTCATCACAGTAATTCAGCGCCTCCGCGCTGGATGAAAACGTGCGCGCCTCTGCAGTTGGAATTTTTTCTGCGCTCATCAATTCCTTGGCGAAAATCTTCGAAGCTTCCAATTGCGCCGCCTTTTTGTTCGGGCCGAAAACACGCAGCCCTTCGGCCTCGAACAAATCGACAATCCCGGCCGCAAGCTGGTCGTCCGGTCCGATAACGGTGAGATCAATCCGGTTTTCTTTAGCAAAGCGCGCCAGCTTCGGCAGATCGCTTGCCGGAATCGGAACGTTCTCGCCAACTCCTTCGGTGCCCGGCATTCCCGGGCGCGCAGTAAATGCGACCGGCCTCGGGCGATTGCGCCAGCTTCCACACCAGTGCATGCTCGCGGCCTCCGCTGCCGACGACGAGAATCTTCACAGGGGCGAGCGTGCGTCAGCTACCAATGAAAACAAGTTCGCCGGGAGTGTCTAGAAGGACTTCGTGGCTCCGCAGAGCGTCGCCCTACCAGTGAAATCTTCGCCAGCACGCATTGGTAGGGCGAGACTCCGTCGAGCCGCGACAGACCCCGCGCTTCAATCGAAATCAGCGCGCCCGCAACGCCGGCATTTCCGCCGGCGTAACATAGATCGTTAGCTGTTCGGTCCCTCGGAGGACAGTCAGCTTGCAGGGCGTGCCGATCCGGTCGCCGACAAGCTTCTTGTGCAAATCGTGCACGCTCGCGATCGGTTCGTCGTTGAAGGCGACAATCACGTCATCGGGCCGTATGCGGGATTGTTCCGCCGGACTCCCTTTTTCAATCGAGACCACCATTGCGCCGCTCTCGTTCGCCAGATGATAAAAGCGCGCCACCCGGCGATGCAGCGGCGTTGTCTGCCCAGCCACGCCGATGTAACCGCGACGAATCCGCCCCTCCTTGATCAGCCAGCCGGCGATAAGTTTGGCGGTGTTGCTCGCGATTGCGAAACAGATTCCCTGGGCCGGCCGAATCACCGCGGTGTTGACTCCGATCACTTCGCCTGCGGAATTCGCGAGCGGCCCACCGGAGTTTCCGGATTCAACGCGGCGTCGGTTTGAATGATGTTGTCGATCAGTCGGCCCGATTGCGCGTGCATCGAGCGACCGAGCGCACTAATCACTCCGGCGGTCACGCTCGCTTGAAACCCGAGCGGGTTACCAATGGCGATTGCAATCTGACCGACGCGCAATGTTTCCGAATCGGCCAGCCGCACGTGGGAAAGTTGCGCCGCATCAATGCGAATCACGGCCAGATCGGTATCCGGATCGTCTCCGACAAGCTGGGCGCGAGATTCACGGCCGTCTGAAAGGTTGACTACAATTTCGCGCGCACCATGCACGACGTGGCTGTTGGTCAGAATAAAACCGTCCGGCGCGATGATGAACCCCGAGCCGCTGCCGCCGCGCGACCGTTGGCCCGCGATTCAATGTTCACCACCGAAGGCGTGACCCGGTCAACCGCACTGACGATGGTGCGCGAATATTCGTCGAGCAAAGCGATATCATCCTTGGCCGAGGGCTGACGGTACCGGCGCTTGTTTGTTTCCGCCGTTTCAGCCGCTGCTAAAATATGAGGGCGACGGATGCGATTAAGATTAATCATACAGTGAATTTAGGATTCTGAACGCGCCGTCGCAACCAGCGCGGCCCGATGCCGTCGACTGGGCAGCCTCAGCCGATGGGTTTTCTCGCTTGCGGCTCCGCAGAGCGTCGCCCTACCAGTGAATTTCGCCGAGGACCCTTGGTAGGGCGAGACTCCGTCGAGCCGCGGTCCCCACCCGACGGGTTGACGGCCGGCTCGCGCGCAGCTTTTCTGCAGGTAACTCCGCGTGGAACAGATCCAACCCAACCGCATCTTTCTGCTTTCGCCCGCCTATGCCGGCGGCGAGCGCGCCCGCATGATTTTGAGCGAGCGCGCACAGTTCGATCTGGCCCGGCGATTGCGCAGCCGCGAACGTGCGACTTTGGGTGAAGTCTTCGCCTTTCTCAGCGGACTTTATTTTCGCGGCAAACTTGCCTACGCCAATACCTTCGCCCGCACGGCGGAGGGAATTTGCGGCGTGCTCGTTATCACGCCGACGCGCGGTTTGGTCGATGCCGCGACCAGAGTAAGTTTGCGCGATCTGCGCGAATTCGCCGAAGTCGACATTCATGAAAGCGATCCCCGTTACCGGGAACCGCTTGCGCGGGATGCGCAGCGGCTTGCGAAAAATTAAGCGCCGGAATGCGAAGTTGTTTTGCTCGGCAGCATCGCCACCGGCAAGTATGTCGACGTTTTGCTGGAGAATTTTCAACATCGTTTGCGTTTCCCAGCCGATTTTGTGGGACGCGGCGACATGAGTCGCGGTGGGCTGCTGTTACGCTGTGCGGTGGATAAAACGGAACTGACTTACATTTCCGTGATGGGCGCTGTTCGCAGCGGCAAGCGTCCACCGAAACTCACGCCGCGGCGTTACCTGAAGGCTTCGCCGATATGCGATTGTCATCCTGAGCCGCGAAGACGGCGAGGACCTCGCCGATTCCACTTCATCAGCCAATGTATCTTGTGTGCTCAGCTAGCTTCGGTGAGATCCTTCACTTCGTTCAGGACGACAACGCGTTTGCTGCGCGCGGGCGCCTGATCGAGCACTACGATGTCAGCCTTGCTCACGCCTCCGCTGCTGCCAATGGAAGCGCACTCGGTCGATGAAATTCCGATCGGCCCCGGTTGGCAATATGAACCGAAATGGGATGGCTTCCGCTGCCTCGCGTTTCGCCGCGGGAAGGACATTTATCTGCAATCGAAATCTGGCCAGCCGCTCGCGCGCTATTTCCCGGACATCGTCGTCGCGCTCATCGCGCCTGCCCGCGAAGAAATTTGTCCTCGACGGCGAACTTGTCATCGATGTTGGTGGCCGTTTTTCCTTCGACGAATTGCAACTTCGCCTCCATCCCGCCGCCAGTCGGGTGCAGAAATTGGCAGCAGCCCATCCTGCAACCTTCATTGTTTTTGATCTGCTCGAAAGCGATGCTGGCAAATCGCTGCTCAAAGTTCCGCTGCGCCAACGGCGAATTGCGCTGGAGAAATTCGCGGCGAAAAATCTGAAATCGGCCGCCGCGGTTAGACTTTCGCCGGCAACTACTTCACTGGCCCAGGCCAAAAATGGTTCGACAAAGCCGGTGGCAATCTCGACGGCATCATTGCCAAACGTCTTGATGCCGCCTACGCCTCGGGAGAACGCACCGCGATGGTGAAAGTGAAAAACATTCGCACCGCCGATTGCGTGGTCGGCGGCTTCCGTTACGCCAGCGGATCGAAATTAATCGGATCGCTCTTGCTCGGTCTCGTACTGATGATGCCGGCCTGTTACATCACGTCGGGTTCACTTCCGCTTTCAAGACGACTGACAAGCGTGCTTTGACGAAAAATTCGAAGCGTTACGCAAACCACCGGGCTTTCACCGGAAACGCTCCCGGGCGGTCCAAGTCGGTGGAGCACTGAACGGAGCGGCGAATGGGAGCCGGTCGATCCCAAAGTAGTGGTGGAAGTAACCTACGATCATTTCACTGGCGACCGTTTTCGTCACGGCACAAGAATCGTTAGATGGCGAAAAGACAAAGCGCCGCGGCAGTGCACGCTCGATCAGGTCGCGCACCGTGAAGGTCGCGCGATTGCATTGCTGTAGCCGCGGTCGCTGGCCGCGGCCTACTTCGAATTCAATGCAAAATTGATGTTCACATCGTAGTGCCCGCCAGTGGCTATCCCGGCCGGAAGCGCATCCACCCGCGTCACTTTTTTCCAACGGCTTCGACCGAGTCATCGACCACGACGTTCCCTGACGACGCGCACAATCTTGAAGTCGGAAATGCGGCCATCTTTTTCGATTCGGATTTTTGCCAATGCCGAAAGCTTTGCTCCGCTGGCGACCACGGTGGTTGGCTGCTCCCATTCGCGATAAAAGCGATCGTGCAACATGTTGCCGTACTGCAACTTGCGTTGGCCGGATTGGCAGTAGCTCGGTTTTTCCGCTGAGGCTGCCTTTTCCAGTCGTCGCAGTTTTTCGTTCGATTCCTTTCGGATCTGGCAGAGGCGGTTTTGTCTTTCTTATCCGCTGGTTTTTTCGCTGTTTCTTTTTCTTCGCTGGCGTCGTTTCAGCGCGTGATTTCTTTTCTCGGTGGTGACGCTCGGTTTTGGTGAGGCCTTTTTCCTGGGGCTGGGTTTGGGTGAAGGTTTTGGCGACGGTTTCGGGACCGCGCTTGGTGACGGCGTTGGATGAGGAGTAGCAGCAGGGATTTGGATCTCGCTTTTTGCCGGCGTCGAAGCTGGTTGATTTTCTTCCGGGGGATGACTTTGCGTTCCTGATCGGGCGTCGGCGTTTCCTCTGCTTTCGCAAGGTCAGCCGTCGTCCGTCGGTTCGCCGCCAGTATTCAACCATGTGATCTCCTGCGCGGCGGCGATTTTCGAAGAGCCAGCCCACCGCAAGAGTGCAACCAATGCCCCGAGGTGGACGAGCGCAATCAAGATGACGTTTCGCCAGAAACGTGCGTTCGCGTCGCATTCCTATTTCGATTCCGCTTTTGTCGCGATACCGACTTTCGTGATTTGCGCGCGTTGCAACGAATCCATCAGCGTTACTAATTTCTGCACCGGTAATTCACGGTCAGGCCGAATCACGATGGCGACATCGGGATTCGCACGCTTCAACTCCAGCAAACGAGCAGCCAGTGAATCAGCGTCAACAATTTCGTTGTTTATCCTGATGGTCTCGTCACGATCGATCGAAATCGTCTGGACTTGCGCCTTGCTAATGGGCGCGTTAGCCGCGCTGCTCGATGGAATCACCAGATTCATGCTATTTTCGAGCAACGGCGTAGTGATCATAAAATAATCAGCAGCACAAAAGCGAGATCGAGCAACGGGGTGACGTTGATTTCGCTTAGCGTGGAAAAATTGCTGCGATTGGAATAACGCTTCATCTTTTCTCCTCGTCATCCTGAGCGAAGTCGAAGGATCCCGCTGAAGTTACCTTTAAGATTTCGCTGCGGGATCGACCGATTTTCGCTCCGCTTCCCTGGGGATGACCTCATCGCGAGAACTCGCCAACGCGGGCATTGTGCTCGACGTATTTGTGCTCGACCTCGGACGCAAGTTCGGCGGCGAAGTTATCCATTTGCACGATCATTCCGCGAATGCTCGTGACCAAAAAATTGTAGCCGAACATCGCCGGGATGGCGACGCAGAGCGCGGTCACGGTGGTGATGAGCGCGCCCGAAACGCCCGGCGCCATCGTTGCCAGATTCGGCGAACCGGCGACGGCGACATCGGTGAACGTGTCCATCACGCCCCAAACCGTGCCGAGCAAACCGAGAAAAGGCGCACCACTGACGGCCGTCGCGAGCAGAATCATTTGCGATTCGAGCTCGAGTGCAGTTTCCCCGACGGCGCGCTCCATCGCGGCGCGGACCGCATTCATTTGCGCCGGGGTGATTTTGTCGGCGACACCGAGACGGGCGCGAAAAGTTTCATCCACTTCGGCCGAGCCAAGCAGATGAAATGCGAGTTCCTGACAACCAGCCCGGTAAACATTAAAGATGGGTGCGCCGACAAAGCGCGCATTTCGCTCGAACAGGCGCAAGGGCTGCCGGTCTTGGCGGAACGCTTCGAGAAAGCGCGCTGTCTGTTTTCGGGCGAATCGGATTACGCGCATTTTTGTGATCATGACCGACCAGCTAAAGATCGAACCGATGGCGAGAGTCAGGAGAACGATCTTTCCCGCGACGGTGGAATGTTCAAAAGCGAAAAGGAGCCCGCCGCTAGCGATGCATTTCGATAACAAAATCGGCGACAAGTTGAACTAATTAATAACGTGTTTCAAAAAGCGAAAGTGCTGCGCGTGGAACACGGGCTTTTAGCCTGTAGCGTCCAGCGGACATTTTGTCCGCTGCGTTGGAAGGATTCAGCGGAGTGCAGCTCCGCTGGGCACAGACTGAAAGTCTGTGTTCGCGCGGTCTGTCATCCCGAGCGGAGCGAGGGACCTCGCAGTTGGTCATGCACCCTCGAACGCTTGGGAGGTCCTTCGCCGTCTGCGCGGCTCAGGATGACGGTGCAGTGTTTTTCGGAAATGTCGGGCGTAATTTTGCGACAACGACAAATACAATTCCGATCGCGATCAGGAAAAAGGAAAAAAATTGTCCACGGGTGAAAACGCCCACTAGCGGCGCATCCGGTTCCCGAAAATTTTCGCAGATGATACGGAAGATCGCATAAAAAATAAAAAATAACCCAGTGAGGACGCCATTGGGCTGTCGCATTCGCGTGCGCACGAACCACAGGATCGTGAAAAGGACAATCCCTTCGAAGAAGGCTTCGTAAAGCTGCGAGGGATGACGCGGCGTCAGAATTCCCCGAAAGTGCATCGTTCAATTGCGAATTATGGCGCGCTGCCTCGATAATTTGTTCCGGAGCGATCAACGACGGATCAAGGTTTTGCGCGACAGCAACTGCCCGGTCTCCTAGCGCTCTGTTTTCAATCAGCTCTTTGGGAATTGCATTGCCCACGAAACGTTCGTGGCGCGTCCGTAGAGTTCGCCGTTAATGAAGTTCGCGCAGCGCCCGAAAAACAAACCGATCGGCGCAGCGACCACGAGTGCGTCCCCCAGATTTGTCCAGGTAAGTTTGTGCCGGCGCGCGTAATAAAAAGTGAGCGCAAGAATGCCAATCATTCCGCCGTGACTGGCCATGCCGCCTTCCCATACCCGCAGGATCGAGAGCGGCTCGCGCAGCATTTCCGGTTTATAAAAGAGGACGTAGCCGATTCGTCCGCCGAGCAACACACCGAAGAGCGCCGTCCAGGTAATGAAATCGCTGACCTGCTCCGGTGGCAGGTCGCAGTAGCCGCGCTTTGAAAGCAGGCGAACGATGAAATAAGCGGAAATAAACGCGAGGACATAAGCAAATCCGTACCAGCGCGGCCCGACGTTATCCCAAAGCCGGAAGATGAAGGGATCGAAATTATCGACGAAATACGCAAGCATCGCCGCGAATCTTCGTCGTCATCCCGAACGAAGTCGAGGGATCCCGTGGCCTCAGCGCTAAGCTATATTCGACGGTATCCCTCGACTTCGCTGCGCTTCGGTCGGGATGACAGCGCAGGTTGCAGGCGGGGACTGAGCCCGGCGCGGCGACATCGTGAGATTTCTCCATTCTGCCCGGCACCATCGTCGCAGGCCCTGGCCAATTTGTTTGCGCAAGCGAAAATCGGGAACGAAGCCATCGTAGAGCTCGCGCCAGCCGGAATTCGTCTCACCGAGACGCCCGGCGGCAGCGCGATTTTTGGCGAGGGCGACAAGACGCCGCCGATAAAATCGTATCATCGACGCAGCGATACGCCCCGGCCTACCCTCAAACGGCAACCGCGCGAACGCGCATTCGGGGTCACGATAAACCGGGCGGACCAGCCCGATGTAATAACTGGCAACATCAAGAAGCAACGCAGCCGACATCAAGTCCGCTTCGCCCATGTAAAAATACTTATCCTGATAAAGCGACTCGAACCATCTGCGATACGTCACGGGTATTGTGTATTGTAGTAGTCGAGCAAAGCGCTGACGTTTTCGCCCGCCAGACTGCGCGAAAGCGAAGTTGGCGACGTAATAGCTGGTGAAGGAACAAAAATCGAGACCCGGACTGTAGAGTGGATCGATGAAACCGGTCGCGTCACCAACCGCAGCCCAGCCATCGCCACAAACTTTTTCGCTCCAATACGGCAGCGCGGAAAAAGCGTGAACGTCGCCTTCGATCGCCTGCGCCTCGCCGAAGATGGCGCGCCCGACTGGATGCGAAATCAGGTGATTGTGCAAACGCTGAGCGAGAGTTGCGCCGGCGGGCAGATCAAAAATCCGGCTATCGTAAACGATCCCGGCGCTGACATCGCCGCCGCGCAGCGGGATGATCCAACACCACCAGCCGTACCCCATGAGATGATTGGTGGCCCATTCCCGGCTGGTGCGACAGGCGTTCGCCATTTCCGGGAATTTTTCGCGCCATTCATAGCTGTCCCATTCCTTCACGCCGGTAAATCGCGCCCACACCGCATTAATCGGATGTTCGAGATTCGGCCGAAAATGAGCCGAGCTTGCGCGCAATCATGGCGGCGCGTCCGCTCGCGTCTACGATCCAACGCGCGCGGATTGTTCGCTGCTCATTTTGAAAATCGAGTGTGATAACTTGTTCGCCGCCGTCGTGTAATTGGAGCGACGTCACTTTGGCCGGCCGGATCAATTCGCAGCCAGCCTTGACCGCTTCCTCGAGCAGATGCGTGTCGAGCGTGGCGCGATCCACTTGAAAACCCGCGAGGCGCGCTCCGTAACGCGCGCCCAGCTCTACACAATCATCAAACGATTGCTCGGGATGTTGCGGAAAACCACAAGCGCAATCCTTGTTTCGGCAAATGATGGTGTCCGAGGTGATGAGTCAATCCGAGGATCCGCGTCATGTAGCAACTGCTGACCTCGGTGGTCGATTCGCCCACTTTGCGATCGAACTCCGGTCGTCTTCTCGATGATCAGGACTCTGGCGTTCGGACAGCGACGTTTGAGCATGAGCGCTGTCGCGGCGCCGGAAAACGCGCCGCCAATGATCGCCACATCGTAATCCATGGAGAGGAAAATGATGCGCGCTCTCGCGGGAAAGGCAACTTGCGCGATTCGACGCAAAATGAAGCCACCTTTAAGCTTGCGCCGCGGGATTCCATCGGCTTCGCTCGGAATGACGAGTATGATGATCTTCACTAACTGCCGCGATAATCCTGCCAGACGCGATTCGGGGCCACCTCGATGTTGTTGTGCGCGGTCGAAAGATTGTGGACATCCGCGCGCCAGCGTCGCGCACTCAGACGAGACGATTGACCTGCACGGAAATTTTCTCGCGCCGGGCTTAATCGACGTGCACGTGCACGGTGCCAATGGCCACGATGCGATGGACGCAAACGCGGAGGCATTTCGCGCTATCTGCGACTATCACGCGAGGGGCGGCACCACCTCCATGTTACTAACGACCGCAACTGCACCATTCGCGGAAATCCTACTTGCCCTCACACAGATCGGAAAACTTCGGGAAGAGATTCCTCAAATCGCGGGAGCACACGTTGAAGGGCCGTTCATCTCTCGGGATCAGGCTGGCGCGCAGAATCCCGAATTTATCTGTGAGGCCTCTGCGGAATTGATTGGATGCCTGCTCGAACATCGCGACGTAATCAAGCGCATCACAATCGCGCCGGAAACAAAAGGGGCGCTGGCAGCGATCAAAGAATTTTCTGCCGCTGGAATTGTCGTCAGCGGTGGCCATTCAATGCCTGGGAGGAAGATGCGCGTGCTGCTCTGGAGAACGGAATGCGAAGCGCTACCCATACCTTTAATTGCATGTCGTCGTCACGACGACGGGGCACAAAAAGGGTCGCCGGTTTACTCGAATTCGCACTGAGCGAGCCTAAGATTTGCTGCGAACTGATCGCGGAAGAGCATCACGTTTCTCCTGCGCTGATGAAGCTGGTCTATTGCGCGAAAGGGGTGGGCAGGATCGTCGCTGGTGAGCGATGCCACCGCCGGCGCTGGCCTGGCCGAGGACACGACCTTCCAGCTCGCCGGGAAGAAATGTATCGTGAAAAACGGAGCCTGTTTTCTTGCCGACAACGGTAGCCTGGCCGGAAGCGCATCGCGTTTGATCGATCTCGTGCGAGCGATGATCCGCAACGCGGAAGTGCCTTTACCTGATGCGATCGCGATGGCGTCACGTAATCCAGCGCGCGAGACTGGCCTGTCCGACAAAGGTGAAATCGCAATTGGCAAGGATGCCGATTTGGTTGTGCTTTCGCCGGAATTGGAGGTGCTGCAGACGTATCGTTAACGGCGTGGAAATTTTCGGACGATGATAACAACTGCCCGCGCGTCATCCCGAGCGAACGCGAGGGACCTCTCAATTTGTTTCATGCTCACACAAATTTGATGACGTGTGACCAATTGTGAGGTCCCTCGCCGTCTTTCGCGGCTCGGGATGACCGAACGTTGTCGCAAATTTTGCAGTCAGGCCGCCTTGACGATTACAGCTCGACGCTAAAAATTTCGCGATGTCGAGCGATGCGGCCGGCCGGCTGATTTTGGCGATGTTGGCCGACCATTCGTGCAGCAATTTGCCGCCATCAGCGAAGGCGCGGGTGAGGGTCGCGATCACCTCATCATTGTTTAGTGCCACCGTGCCGGAATTGGTTTGGGTAATGAGTTGGGCGTTTCCCTCCTCCTGGCCGGGGCACCACTTGATTGATGATCATCGGACACGCGGCCGCGATTGCTTCCTGGACCGTTGCGCCCCCTGCCTTGCTAACGAGAACGTGATGCGAAGCGAGCAGCTGAGGTAATTCCGTTGTCCAACCGATGATTGTAAATTTTGAGCAGAGGCGTCACGAATCGATTCAACTGCGCGCCGCAGCTTTCATCCCGACCAACCGTGACGGTCAGCTGAGTATTCGGAATTCTTGCCAGCCAGCGGCTAAGGCTGGAGGCGGAACTTTGGCCGGCGTTTATCATCTGCAAAATCCGCCAGGGCGGACCGGATGGCCGAATTTGCTGCCCGGCGACGCTCGGCAAAACGCGGGCTGACGGGGAATCCGAAGACGCGCATCAACGCCCGATCGATCCCGGCGCGGGCGAGCACATCGGCGGTCTGGTCATTCGCGAGGAGGAAATAATCGGTCGAACAACGATACCAGATCGAATTGATCGTGATCGAATCGGTGACGCAAACGATGCGTCTTGGCTTGGAACCATTGGCCGGTCCACAGAGCTCATCGAGTAAGTGCGGATACGGTGGATAAACCGAAACGATGACATCAGGCCGATCGCGCTCGTATGATTTCCGATAAGCGTTGGCGGACGCGGGAGAACCAGCGCATCCCACTACGAAAATCCGGGCGTTGATCGATCCAGGAATAAATGGCCGACCAGGCACGCGGCGCGCGATTGATCCCGACGAGATAAGCCCGCCGCGCGATCTCGTTCAATCGTCCAAACGCATCGGCAAACAGATCGCGACATTCCACGGCTGAGTCCGGCGCTATTTGTCTGAGAGCATCGCGAATTCCGCGCGCGGCACTGTTATGTCCTTCGCCAAAACCGGCAGTAAGAATGAGAATTTTTTCACGACGGAAACGGCGCGGGGAGTTTAATGGATAATTGCTCAGGGCAAGCAGTACACTTGGCGCGATGAAGATGTTGCGGCTGGTTGGGCGCACCGTGCGGAGGATGGTGTGGGAGACGGCGATGGACAACACCACCGGTTTGGCTGCGCAGATGGCCTATCAACTTCTTTTCACTCTTGCCCCTGGGCCTTCTTTTTCTCTGGCACTTGCTCGGGTTGTTCGGGACCGATCCAGCCAAATTGCATCGCATGTTTGTCATCCTGAAAGAATTTTTGCCGCCAGATCCGAAGGTGCAGGACATTCTTGATTCTGCGCTCGCCAGCGTGGTTGTGACCGGCTCGAGTGGATGGATTGCGAACGCGGGAATCATCGCCGGGATTTATCTCGGCACCATGTTTATCAGCACGGTTTCACGCGCCCTCAGTCATACCCACGGCGTGGTCGAGGACCGGCACTGGTGGTCGAAATATATCATCTCCTTTTTCCTGCCTTTTGGTTCGGCCTCACCATTCTCGTTTGCTTTAACGCCGTCGTTTTCGGTGAAACGCTGGCCGGCATCGCAGAAGTAAATTTGCAGCTGAAGATTCCGCTTCAGGAGTGGGTCGCAGCCCTGAATCTGCCACTCACAGCCATCGCCCTCATTATTCTGGCCCTCGGCCTCTATCTGCTGACCCCGGAAAATTATCTTACCATCCGCCAGGCCTTGCCCGGCGCGATTTTATTCGCAGTTGGCTGGCTGGCGGTGACGAAACTGTTCCAGCTTTATGTCTCGAAATACGATCGCTACAACCCAACCTATCACGCTCTTGCTTCCATCATCATTTTGCTGACCTGGATGTATTTGACCTGTTTGTTGTTGTTACTCGGCGGAAAACTGAACGCGATTCTGCGCCGCGAACACGAGCGCGAGTTGCAAAATGCCGCTCCTGCGCCTCAGCCTGCCTGAGATTTTTCTGTGACGTGCGCACCGGTGAGTCGTTTTTGTTTGTGTTTGTTGATAGCCTGCGCTTTCAACGGAGCACCCGCCTACGCGCAGGTTTCGTCTGAGGAAAATCCTCAAAACGTCGCGAAAGCTTCACCGAGCCCGGCCAAATCACCGACGCCGAAGCCCAAAGCGTCGCCGAAGAAAAAAAGGCGACTGCTAAAAAACACCGACGCCATCAAAGAAAAAGAAGAAAGCGAAGGCGTCGCCGAGTCCCTCGCCAAAAAGAAAACGAAAGCGTCGGCCACTCCGTCACCGAAAAAATCGCCGTCGCCGACCCCGGTACCGTCGGCGGCGGAGGAGCTAGGGCCGCGCCCAACCCCAACACCTTCCTCCACGCCGGTGGCTACCGCTCGGCCAACGATTGCGAGCGGCACCATTCCACAGGTCGATGTTGAGAAGTCAGGATTTGTTGGCGATCAGGGTTACGAACCGCCGCCGCCGACCCCGACACCGCGTCGCGGATGGTGGTTCTGGTCGCGACCGGAAGTTAATTATCATTACCTTTCGCGGTCAGTCCGGAGCGAAATCGATCGGGCGCCGGTGATGCGCCGTCGCTGGCAGTTCATTGTGGTGCACAACAGCGGCACACGACAGGGCAGCGCCCGGATTTTCGATTATTACCACCGGCACGTGCGCCGAATGCGAAATGGGCTCGCCTACCACTTCGTCATCGGGAACGGCACCTCAACCGGCGATGGCCAGATCGAAGTGGGTGATCGCTGGCGCCGTCAGATCAACGGCGGACACGTTCACAGCGATTACTTGAACAACATCGCGCTCGGCATTTGTCTGGTGGGCGATTTCAATCGCGATCAACCGACCCGCCGACAATTAGAGGCCTGCGAAGAGCTGATTAATTATCTGCGAAAACGCTGCGGGAAAATTGAGGCACATTACGCAGTCGTGCGCCCTCATCGCGAAGTGAATCCGCCGCAATGGGCGACCGATTGTCCGGGCGACGCCTTTCCGTATTCCTGGTTTCGGAGATTTCAGGAATGACGAGCCTACACTCCACTCTTGTAGGGCAAGCGTTCCCGCTTGCGCGTGGCAGGCAGAAATGCCTGCCCTACAATGCCTCCTTGGGCCGGGCTAACAGTTTTGATTGTCAGCACGCTCGAGGAGCGGCACCTTGTGGAGATATGGGAGATCAACCGACGATCAAGATCGAATCCGTCACGCAGTTGGCAGTGTTCCTCAGCAACCGGCCCGGCGCGCTCGCGCGCGTGTGTGAAGAATTGGCCGGCGCGGAAATTAATATCCATGCGCTTTCCATTTCCGATACCGCCGATCATTCGGTCGTGCGAATGGCGGTAAGCGATCCGACCAAAGCGCTCATGCTCCTGGGCGAACGTGGCGTGCTTGCGTTGGAGACAGAAGTGTTAATGATCGAGACGGAAAACCATCCTGGCGTGCTCGGGCAAATGGCGCACCGCCTCGCCGACGCGGAGGTAAATATCGAATACGCCTACATGGCCGCGACACTGAACTCGACCAAAGGCTTGATGATCTTGCGCCCGGATGATGTGGAGAAAGCGCAACAGGTGCTACTACGATCTGTGATCGGTGTTATCGGCGCACGTAAATCGCGATCGCTTGCACGCGGCGATTAATTAACGGACCACCGACACTCCGCCGCCGCCGTAGAAATTGTGGTGGCCGCCCCCAAATCCGCCGACGCCCACCGAAAGGCCGCCAACCGGCTGATCGTAGACGGCCTGTAAGAGCACACCGTTGGCCCCGGAGCGCGGCGGCCTGAGAGCGCAGTTCCGCAATCGTCTCATCGAGCGAGCCGCGATCAGGGAAAAGCCATGTTGTGCCGGCAGACGAATTGATGATGGCGATTTGCTGGTAATGGCGCGGCGGGGCCTCGTAGATTCGAACCGCGGCCGGGCTAATGGGCGGGCGCGCTGGACCAAGCATGGTGACGTGAGTGGCGCAACCCGAAATAGATGAAGCGAGCAAGATCGCGGCAGCTGAGTGTAAAAGATGTTTCATCGCAGTAGTTATTTCGAAACGCGAAGCCGGGTCGCGCGCCAAAGCTCGACGACCAATGTGTATTTCTACTTCACCCGTTGCGTATCTTCGTGGCGTAGTGAATAGGAACGCGGTTCTATGACGCCAATCAAAACCTGGCTCGGCTATCCTTATCCACTCGGCGCGACCTGGCTGGGCAACGGCGTCAACTTTGCGCTCTTCTCCGAACATGCCACTTCAGTCGATCTCCTGTCTCTTCGACAGCATGGAAGCGCGCGAGGAAAACGTTCGCATTCCGGTAACGGAACATACCGACCAGGTCTGGCACATTTTCCTGCCCGAAGCGCAGCCGGGACAAATTTACGGTTATCGGGTTTCCGGTCCCTACGAACCGGAAATCGGAATGCGCTTCAACAGTTCCAAGCTGCTTCTTGATCCCTACGCCAAGGCGATCGCCGGCCGGGTGGAATGGGGCGACGAAATGTTTGGCTACGTCGTCGGCGGCGAGAAGGAGGATTTGACCCGCGATTTTCGCGATGACGCCTGGGGAATGCCGAAAGCGGTGGTGATTGACAATGCATTCAACTGGGATGGCGATCGCAAACTGGGGCGGCCGCTGGCGGAATCCATCATCTACGAAGTGCATGTCAAAGGTTTCACCAAATTATGTCCGAGCGTTCCGCCGGAATTGCGCGGCACTTACGCCGGGCTCGGTAGCACCTGGGCAATTGATTACTTCAAACATCTGGGCGTGACCGCGGTCGAGTTGCTCCCGGTGCACGCGCACATTGATGACAAGGCGCTGGTCGATCGCGGCCTTACTAATTACTGGGGTTACAACACGATCGGTTTCTTCGCGCCGGAGGCGAAATACTCCGGCAGCGGCGATCGCGGCGGCCAGGTAAACGAATTCAAAACCATGGTGCGCAACCTGCACGCGGCTGGAATCGAAGTCATTCTCGACGTCGTTTACAATCACACCGCCGAAGGCAATCACCTCGGATCGACCCTGGCTTTTCGCGGCATCGACAACATTGCCTCCTACCGACTACGCACAGAAAATCCGCGTTTCTATCTCGATTTCACCGGTACTGGTAACACCTTCAATCTTCTGCACCCACGGACGCTTCAACTGGTGATGGACAGCTTGCGCTATTGGGTGCTCGAGATGCACGTGGACGGTTTCCGTTTCGATCTCGCCAGCACCCTGGCGCGCGATGCCAATGGCGTGAACAAGCTGCACGCTTTCTTCGAGATCATTCACCAGGACCCGGTGCTTTCGCAGGTGAAATTAATCGCGGAACCGTGGGATGTCGGCGAAGGCGGGTATCAGGTCGGGAATTTTCCGGTCTTGTGGGCGGAATGGAACGGGAAATATCGCGATGCCATCCGCAGTTTTGGAAGGGCGACGAGGGCAAGATCGGCGAAGTGGCGTATCGACTGACCGGCAGCCCCGATCTTTATCAGCACGATGGCAAACGGCCGTACGCCAGCATCAATTTTGTCACCTCGCACGACGGATTCACGCTTACGGATCTCGTTAGCTACAACGAGAAACACAACGAAGCCAACGGGGAGAACAACCATGATGGCGACAACAATAACTTATCGTGGAACCACGGCGTAGAAGGTCCAACCGAGGATCCAAAGATCAACGCATTGCGCGAAAGACAGCGCCGCAATTTCTTGACCACGCTTCTTATTTCACAAGGAGTGCCGATGCTGCTCGGTGGCGACGAATTCGGCCGGACCCAGAACGGCAACAACAACGCCTATTGCCAGGACAACGAGCTCAGCTGGCTTTAACTGGGAGAAACGAGACGAAGAGCAAAACGCGCTCTTCGAGTTTACCCGGCGCCTGATTGCAGCTCCGGCGCGAGCATCCGGTTTTTCGCCGTCCGAAATTTTTCCAAGGCCGCCGCATTCGCGGCAGCGAGATCAAGGACGTGATGTGGTTCAATCCCGGTGGTAACGAAATGAGCGACGAAGATTGAGTTTACCATTCTCGTCCGTTGCCTCGGAATGATGCTGAGCGGCGACACTATTGATGTCCTCAGTTTTCAGGGTGAACCGATTCGCGACGATACGCTTTTGCTTTTGATGAACGCCCATTATGAAACGATTTCGTTTCTCCTCCCCGGCCAGGAAAACATTGAATGGCAACTGCTCCTCGACACTGCGATCGAGTCCGGTTTTCTGCCTGAGCCAAAAGGTTTTCCTCGGGCGACGAGTTACCGGTGATCGATCGCGGCGTTTGCCTCGCCTAGAGTTGGCGCTGGGGCGCAGGCCTGGGCGCGCCAGGAATCGTTCCGGAAGCGCCCCTTTGATTTCCCGCATGGCGCGTCCCCGGCTCGTGCGAGGGAAAAAGAGTAGCCGTGATAAATGGCCGGCGAAACGAACTAGATTGCAGGCGAAGTCGCGTCCGCGCATTGTGATGGCATGACACCGACCTCGCCTCATTATCGTGGCCGATCGGGGAAGCTGAAAGCTTACCGGGTCAACGAAACCCGACGCGGGGGCCAAGTTTGAAGTTGGTGCAGGCCTTCGACGTCACCGATGCGCATGGCAAACTGATTGATAAAGTGACCGATTTGGCCGGGCGTTACGCGGCGAGCGATGGGGCCGGGATGCATCAGGCATCGATTGCGGAAACCAAATTGGAAACCGAAACCGAACGCCGGATCAATAAGCAGTTGGCCGATCAAATTACAAAATCGTGAAGTCTAATGGCTTGGAAGGGTGGTCCTTTTGCCGCGCCCGCCTCCTGCCACAACGCTATTATTGACCTACTTGGCGCCCGATGTTCGTAACGCATTGTCGAGTCTGTGAAATCCGATCTCGGTAAAGGTCGAGGCGGCAAAGTTAGCTTCCCATTTTCGCTCATTGCAGCCAATCTAGGAAATGGGCCACAGCCGAATCGCATGAGAACGCTTGGCGTTGGCGGCCCGGAGGCATTAGAATGGAGACCGCTATGCAATTGCCAGTAAACATCACTTATCGCGGCCTGAAGAAATCCCTCGGAATCGAACAGATGGTTTTGGAGAAAGCGACGCGGCTGGACAAATTCTGCGATCACATCAGCCGTAGTGCGACGTTGCCATCGAGCAACCGAATCCACACTCACAAAAGGAAACCAATTCCGGTGCGGATTGATGTCATCGTCCTGCCCGCCACGAGTTAGTCGCGGAAGAAACAGATCGATAACGGAACGCACGAGCCGCTGGCGAAGGTGATACACGACGCATTCAAGATAATGGAGCGGGAGTTGCGCCGTGCGTAGACAACAACGGCGCAACGTGAAAACGCACGCCGATTCGCGCTCGCCCAGGCAACGCATAGACAGGCAGGGGCGATTGACCCCAATCGCCCGCGGGGATTCCGTGCCCTGTTTCCACTCTCGGCCGGTTCGGCCGTTGTTATCACGATACTCAGAAGCGGTATTTAAAAATCCTACTCTTGATGCCCGGCCATCGGCACATGCTGGCTGGCATTCCAGGCGACGCAAACCTTCCTCAAACCTGGTTCTGCGACTTCAAACGCATCACTGCGAAGATCGCAAAGAATCCATTGGCAGCGGAATTTTGTCGATCATCGATTGCGGCACGATGAAAGTGAGAGGCAGAAAATTTGAATACATCCGCCGGAACCCTGTGCCGGGCTGCCCAAGGTTTGATTCGTGCGGGAAGGTGAATGGCCTTGCGTCCTTTTCGGTGAAAGTAGCGGCGGTTCACCGGAGAACACCGGCGGGCGGTTGAGGTCAATCGCCCCTACCCGCGCCTCTCCCGGTCATCGTTGGTTGTAGCTTCAGCCAGGCGTTCACCTGCTCGAAAATATATTTCAACCGCCAAGCCCCAGTTTGCAATCGTGTATTGGCAGGGACAAAACCGTGCCTGCTCAGCGTGCGGTAGGGACGAGTCTTCACTCATTCTTCTTTCCCCCATTTGGCAATGATTTCCTCAACCACCCGTTTTGGGTCGCGACCGACGCGGGAGCGGATCATCCTTATAATACTCAGCCCAATAAAGAATGTCGCGGTAATCACTACTGCGCCGCTTTCACGTATTCTCCGATTTTTCCCGAGCTCGCCTTTGCTCAGCTCAAGGATGTCCCATCTTACCCGATCGCTCTCCGGTCCCGAGAAGCTGGCAAGCAGTTCGATAACACCATCCAGGTCCGGCTCCTGAAACTCCTGGCGAATACGCTCGAGGGTGCGTTGCTCCATACTTTCGACAATCGACTACCGTAGCGCACAGCCATCTTGGCTGTGGGCTACGCGCGCTGAAAAATATCGTGAGCTCGGTTCGCAGAATGCTAGAGCGCTTCAGCGCAAAAAAATGGCGGCGCCGTATCTTCTCGCTTTATCGCCAGTAGGAAATGGCCGCATGAAAAATTTTCTTCTCCAGCTCATTTCGCTGCTGCTGCCGTGGAAAATGCGGCGTGTGTTTCTGGAACAGCAATTTGGCTTCCAGATTCATCCCACTGCTCGCATTGGTCTGGCCTGGATCTTGCCCTCGCGTTTGATCACATGGAAGAGAACACCGGCATTGGTCATTTTCACCGTGGCGAAGAATCTCAATCTGCTGCATTTGGAAGCTCCTACGCGACGATCGGCCGCGGTAATTGGGTCACCGGCTTTCCGCCGGGCGATTCGCCTCATTTCGCCAGCGAGACCGAACGCCGCCCGGAGGTTAGTCGCGGGCGAGCATTCCGCCATCACTCATCGCCATCTGCTCGGTTGCACCAACGCGATCCAGCATCGGCCGCTTCACCACGGTTGCCGGATTCCAATCGCCAACTCATTTCTCACACCATCGACATCGCGCAGAATCGCCAGGTCTCGCGTCCGATTAGCGTGGGCGATTATTGTTTTGTCGCGGCAGCGAACAGCGTGCTGCTGGGCGGTTCGAGCCTCCCCGGATTATTGCGTGTGGGCGCGAAATCGCTCCTGAACAAGGCGCACACTCAGACGCATCGTCTCTACGGTGGCGTGCTCCGCGCGCGAACTTCAGCGTTCTATCGCCCGATTGTGGTTATTTCAATCGCCGCCAGGGTTTCGTCATCTAAACTGGAGAGTTCTGCAAACAGTGCAGACGCTGAATCCCGAAACGGGCGGTGTGGCGCCGTGCTGTCACTTCGTTGAGCAAAGGACTGCAACAGCATGGCGTGCAGATCGAGATTGTCGCCTTGGATAAACCGATCGGCGCTGGCTGTCTGACCAATCTTTACCGTGCACGCTCTCGGCCAAGGAGCAATACGTAACCGAACGAAGC
>ERZ1370068.8331-contig-7194_pt1 | contig 65669 bp, 113 predicted proteins | sample MGYA00561227_ERZ1370068 | MGnify/ENA primary metagenome ERZ1370068 (study PRJEB38410, sample SAMEA6850437) | metagenome | study: Metagenomic assessment of the ecological functions of the soil: analysis of the soil microbiota associated with the... | reverse complement strand
GCGCCAACTTCGATTCAGTTCGTATTGCTATCGGCTTGCCGCCGCGCAGACCCTCGTCGGCGGTGATGACGAAATCGGAGCGGCAGTCCCTCGATGCGGTTCCGCCAGCGAGTCGGGCGAGCGCCGCCGAAGACGACGGAGTGAACCGCGCCGACTCGCGCGCAGGCGAGCATCGCGCCAGCCCGCCCCGGGATCATCGGCAGCCGCAGATCGTGACGCGGTCGCCCTTCTTGACGCCATGCGCTTTCAGGACGTTGGCGAGCCGTGCGGTATGCTCGTGCAGCTCGACGGTAGGTGATCTTCTTGTCTTCCCGCGGATCATCCCCTCACAGGATCGCCACCTGGTCGGCGCGGTCCTTCAGGTGCCGGTCGATGCAGTTGGCCGAGATGTTGAGGACGCCGATCCTCGAACCATTTGATCGAGACGTTCGGATATTCGAAGGTGGTGTTCTTCACCTTGGTGAAGGGCTCGGTCCAGTCGATCCGCTTCGCCTGCTCCGCCCAGAAGCCGTCCGGGTTATCGGTACTCTCCCGCATCGCGCGGTGCATATCCGCATCGATATGACGCGCCTCGGCCCATTCCTCGGACACCGGATGAAGCTTCAGCTGCGGCAATCAAACTCCTCCCCGGAGCCTGGCGCAGCGGTGCAGCCGCATTACTGTGACTCCATTAATGCCGAAGCCCGGGACGTAATCTCGCCATCGTCCATCCGCCTGAGGCAGGGACGGTCTGCCGGCCCGACCGGGGCCCACGGCCCCGAACGCGCCGATGGCGATGCCCGTCAGACGACGAGCACCAGCAGCCGAGTGGCTGCGCCGATCGGTCGATCGCTGAGCCGGGCTTGGCCCGGAAGCTGAGCCATGACGGTGCCGGCGGTCCACCGTGGTCGGCAGAAGGCAAAGCCGACCCAGACGAAGGCCGCGGAGATCATGCCGGTTCCAGACGGTGACCATCTGCGACCCGCCGGCCGGATGCCCCAGTCGGCCCAGCCGGCGCCAGTGCCGCGCGGCGATCTCGGCGACGAAGCGCCATGCACGAACGGCAGCCGGGCGACGAAGCATCGCGCCGATCCAGCTTCGCCCTCCGCCGTCACCTGCTCAAGCGCCATCGTGCGCGTCCATTCGATCCCAGCGCTTCACGGCCGACCCATGTGCACGTGGCGCCGACTCGGCCATCACGCGACGATCGCCGCCACGGTGACGGCAGATCGATTGACCCCGGCAGAAAGTCGCGCATGCCTCCCACGCGGGCCCTGCGTTCGGCAAAACCTGAGCGCGATCGGAATCGGTGCACGGTGGTCGCCGTGCCCGCGCCGAACTGGGGCAGTAACGATCCACGAGCGAACCGGCGGGGTCCGTCAGCCGAGTCCGCTTCGTCGCCGTGCCGACCGAGGAAGCCGCGTGCCGCAATCCCCGGCGGCAGCCGGACGCGTATGCTACGGCCAGCCGCCTGAGCGCCGGGTTGCCGGCGACAGCGGCGTGCCGTGCCGTGCAGTACCTGGCCGCCGCGTCGCGGGCAGGGCAACCGTACGCCGTTGCTGGGCTTACCGGCCGTTCACCGGATGACCAGCCCTACGCGCAGGACCAGGCCCGATCTTCCTGCACGCCGATGCCTGCCCGCGCTTCGACGGCGGCGACACCGTTGCCCGAGATCCTGACCGAGCGGCCGGGTTCGTCAGCGCGCGGCTATGACGCGCGCGACCGCATCGTCTACGAGAGCTGCGCCGTCATCCCCGGCGACGAGCTCGTGGACGGCGCCGAGCGCCTGCTCGGGATACCGCGCGTCGGTAATATCTCCACCGTCCGGGCCCGCGCCTCGACCTGCTACCAATGCCGGGTCGAGCGCGCCTGAGGTTCGGCGTTCATTCGCTTGCTTTGGTCCAGATCGCGGTCACCTCGGCGATGCTGGTGAGGATCGCGTCGCCGATGAATTCGAACTGCGCAAAGGCGCGCTCGCCGGCTTCCGCATGGCCGGCGCCGCAGGCGTCGCGAACGACGATCGGGATGAGACCCAGGTCCGCGCCGTGGCGCACTGTCGGCTCGATGCCGATCTCGGTGGCGATACCGCAGATCAGGAAGCTCTGGCGTCCGAGATCGCGCAGCGCCATCGCCAGCGGCGTGCCTTCGAATGCGCCGACATGCCGATCTCGTCAGAATACCGCTTCGTCCTCGGTGACGCCGAGCTCCGGGGCAAGCTGGAACCCGGGGCTGTCGCGCAGGAACCAGGGCTTGACCTCGGCGGGCGACGATACGCGCTGCCACGCCATCGCCTGCCGCAGCTGAAAGACGCCCGCCAGCTTCCGTGGCAGCGACATGCGGCGCAGGAAGAAGACCGGGACGCCGGCGCGGCGCGCCGCCTCGACCAGCCGGAGCACCTGCTGCGGGACTTCTGCTCCGTGAGGGAGCTGCCGCAGGATTCCAACTCTGCATAGTCGTAGACGACAAGCGCCAGATCCGTCGGGGATCGCGCGATCTCCGCGAGGGTCACCGGCAGGCTGGAGACCGTCAATATCGTGCATCGCGTGGGTCCTTCGTGAAAGGTGTCGGCCGCGGAAGACAAAGGCGCCGCGCCGAATAATGCGCCAGGACTAGCTGAACCGCCAGACGTTCGTCGCCTTGATCTCAGAATCTTCCAGCGCGCGGTGGCCGGCACCTGGTACGCTCGCAGAAGCTCGAAGCGGTTCTTCGGGAAAGTAGCTGCGGCCCGGGATCGCCGAGAAGGATCTCCGCGCCGCCGGCGGCGAGCTTCCTCCAGCCACGGCATAGGCGGTCGGCGAGCGGCTTTCGTAGAACGCGTCGCCGACCAGGACGACGTCCCAGCCGCGGTCGCTGCCGATCGGATCGGCGGGCACGGGCGAAAGCGTCAGCGCGTTTGCCGCGGCGATTGGCGCTGATCGCGGAACAGGCGATCGCGTCGATCTCACCGGCCTCCACCTCCTTCGCGCCCGCCATCAAGGCGGCGATCGCCACGAGGCCGGAGCCTGAGGCGACATCGAGCACCCGCCTGCCCGCCACCGCCGAGCGGTTGTCGAGCACGAAGCGGGCGGAGCGCCTGTCCGCCGGCCCAGGCGAAGGCCCAGTAGGGCGGCGGCAGGCCGATCTCCTCCAGCTCGACTTCGGTCTTCTCCCAGAGCGGCAGTGCCTCGGCGGCGAGGTGCGAGCTTTATCTCCGGCACGAGCGGCGGAGCGAGGAGCTGCGTATTTCGCGGATGAAGGCGGCTGGATCGTGCACGCCCGATCCGTCGGCCGAAGGCGCCGCTTTGTGCAAGCCGCTTAGCGCGTCTGGACGACGCCTTCCGGATGAGCCAGGCGACGGACTCTGCACACCGCCTCGAACGAGGTGTAGCGCGGGGCTTATAGCCGATGCAGCCGCTCCGGGCCTTGCGCGATGCTCGAGCTCGGGCTCCGCGCGATGTGCTCCCACGTCGCGGTGGCGTCCTCCTCGCTTCGTCTGCGCCGCCTTCCATTCCGGCCAGGGCAGGAAGGGTGAGCTTCGCCTCCTTGCCGAACCAGGCGGCCGTCGCTTTCGGCATAAGCCGCGCAGCGAGACCGCCGCTGGCGACACGGCGTGAAAAGGCTTCGCCGACCGAAGCGCTCCAGTTCTGCAATCGCCTTCTATGAACATCTGCGCGACGTCATCGCGCATGCACATGATGCACTGTCTCCAGGCCGAAATTCGGCAGCGCCAGCTCCTTGCCCTGCGCCAGCGTCGAAAAGACCTGCGGGTTGAAATGCCCGGCAGGGTTCAGCGGATTCCAGCCCGGCCCGACGATGTGTCCCGGATGCACGATCGTCGCCGGAAAGCCGTTCCGCCGCGACTCGTTGATGAGAGTATGCCTCGATCGCCGCCTTCTGACGTTCCGTATTCGCCGAATGGGCTTTCGCGACTGCATCTCCGTCGTCGGCACAGCGACACTCGGGCCATGCACCCAGATCGTCCCGGTGTGCAGAAAGTGCTGCACCTCGCCGGAGAGCGCCTCGGTCAGCTGCTTTCGCACTCGGCTGCGTGAAGCAGATCATGTCGAGGACGATGTCCGGCTTCAGCGCACGGATTTTTGCGCCGAACGCGCCGGCTCTTCTCTTCCGCCTCGCGGTCGAGCGTGACCGTCCGTGACGTCCTTCCAGGCGGCGTGTGGTGTGTACGCTTCGCGCTGGCCGCGGCTGACGTTGACGACCTCGAAGCCCGCCTCGACAAGCCGCGGCACGAGATACGTTCCGATATGTCCGCTGCCGCCAATGATCACCGCCCGAGACATGCACTCTCCTCCCGCACTTGTGCCGATCATAGTCCGACATCTCTGAGAAATCCCGCAGCGACGCCAGACCGCCTCAGGCTGGATCGACTTTGCCGTAACGCTCGCGATAGGCGCCGGCGGCAGCCCCACATGTCGCTTGAAGAGATCGCGGAAGAACGCGACGTCCTCGTAACCGACTCGCCAGCCCGACCTCCTGGATCGTCAGCCGGTCGTCTCTCCAGCATCCGCTTCGCTGCCTCCGTCCGCAGCCGCTGCAGATAGACGAGCGGCGTCTCGCCGGTCGCGGACTTGAAGCGCCGGAGGAATGCGTCCGCGGCGTCACCGCCAGCTCCGTGCGCCAGCTGGTCGAGATCGATGTCGTCGGGAAAATGATCGTGCAGCCAGTCCTCGCGCCTTGCGGATCAGCACGTCGGAATGATCGCTGCCGAACGGGCACGCACGGAAAAGCCCGTCTGGTAGGTGCGCGGCATCTGTATGACGAGCGACTTGGCGCAGCCGATCGCGATGTCGCGGCCGCAGAGCTTTTCCACGATGTAAAGCGCGAGATCGATCGAGGCGCAGACGCCGCCGCCGCAGAGCACGCCGCGATCCTCGGTCACGCAGAGCTGCGGCTGCCAGTCGACCTTCGGATAGCGCTCTTGTACTGGTCGGCGACCGCCCAGTGCGTGGTGGCGCGGCGGCCATCGAGCAGCCCCGCCTCGGCAAGGATCGCCACGCCGGTGCAGACGCCGGCGATAAGCGCGCCCTTGGCATGCAGCTCACGCAGCCACGGGATCGTCAGCCGCGTTCTTTCGGATCATGACGTCGATATCGGTTCCGCCAGCCGGGACCAGCACGAGATCGGTGTGCTCGATGGCGGAAATGGATTTGTCGGGCACGACCCGCACGCCAGCGCCACCCACGACCGGTTCGCCGTCAACCGAAACGGTCGTGACCGTGAAGCGCGGCTCCGGGCTCCCGCTCACGCAGGGATCCCACCGCGTGCCCGCTGCATAGAAAACCTCGAGCGGCGCGATCGAGGCCGAAACCGAGCCGTCAGGCGAGTAGAGGATCGTGACGTCGATCACCTCTGCGCTCCCAATCGAGTGGCGGAATCACCCCCTAGAATGACACTTTAGACACTCGTTCGGCAAGGCGGAATCCGGCTCTGTGCGAGCGGCGGGTGGGCATCCTAACGGGAGAACAACGCCATGAAGAAATACGTGACTGAACGGAACGTCAGGCCCAACGACCGTAACCATCCATGGGTTCGGGCCTTCGCCCTTGTCATTGCTCGCGGGTAGCGCTCGGTTTCAGCAGAAGCGGCCGCGCAATCCCGCTTGCAGATCACGTGCGCGCAGCCAAACGTACCGGTTCAGGCGACGTCGCGAGCGGCGGTGGCGGAAAGCGCTACTGCCCATCCCCTGCGCAAGCGGCATTCAAGGCGGCGCTATGGGGATCCACTACGTCAACAGGCGCTATCTCGCAAGGATGGCGTCATTGATCTGCGCGAAGCCTGAGGCAGTGATGTATGAGCCGATGCCCGGCGGAAAACTCATGCTGGTCGCAGATCGAATCACATCGCGTTTAAGGGACCGGCCGCATTGGAAGGCCAGTTGTTCAGCTTCAACGGCGCCTCGAACCAGTTACGGCCTGGACCCATTCATGAGTTGCATGTATGGGCCTGGAAGCCGAACCTGACCGGCGCATCTCCGCGGATCAACAACCAGAATGTGTCTGTGCGACGCGGCGACGGCCGCAGCCGAGTAGCAGCACGCCTTGAAGCGTTGTCATGGCGGGCAGGCGCTGAGATAAGGTCGGGCCATCAGAGTGCCTTGACCGCAGCACCGCCAGCGCTACGAGCGCAACAGAGGCTATCCGTAAAGCAGACTGAGAAATGGAGAAATTGCCATGAAGAAATTCCGTCATCGAGCGCAGTGTGACCGGCGTCGGCAAGAGCGACCAGAAAGGGCCTCGGGGATCGCACACCAATCCAACGACGCCCTCTCAAAGCTTTCGCCGCGCATCCAGTGGCAGGAGAGCTTTGTCACCGCCGACAAGACTTTTTGCATCTACCTCGCCGAGGACGAGGCGGTGATCCGCGAGCACGCGCGGCTCTCCGGTTTTCCGGCCAACGTGATTACCGAGGTCAAGGCGGTCATCGACCCGGCGACTGCGAGCTAGGACTGAGACTGAAGCTTTCCTGGGCCGCTGGGGCCCGGGGCTGCTCACAGACTACGAGCTCACCACCTTCACCCACTTCTCCGTCTGCCCCGACTTGATGATCGCGTCGCAGACTTTCGTGGTCTCCAGCGCCTCGCGGAACGTCGGCGAGGTGGGTTTGCCGGTCTTCGAGGCCTTCCAGAAAATCCGCGGCCTGGTGCACGAAGGAATGCTCGTAGCCGATGACGAGGCCAGGCACCCACCATTTGCCGAGATAGGGTGCTCGCCGTCGGTGACCAGGATGTCGGTCCAGCCGCGCAGCCGCCCTTCGACCGAATGGTCGAACCATTTCAGGTGGTTCATGTCGTGCAGGTCCCACATGAAGGAGCCGCGCTCGCCGTTGATCTCCAGCGTGTAGAGCGCCTTGTGGCCGCGTGCGTAGCGGGTGGATCTCGAAGGTGCCGAGCGAGCCGTTGGCATAGCGCGCCAGCACCGCCGCCGCGTCGTCGATGCCGACTTTCTCCACCTTGCCGGAGACCGCGTGCTTGCGGCTCTTTACGAATGTCTCGGTCATCGCGGAGACGCGGCTGATCGAGCCGTTGATCCAGATCGCCGTGTCGATGCAGTGCGCGAGAAGATCGCCGGTGACGCCTGAGCCGGCGGCCTTCACATCGAGCCGCCAGGTGCCCGCGCCGCCCTGCGGCACGTCCGGGATTGATCGTCCAGTCCTGCAGGAAGCTGGCGCGATAGTGGAAGATCTTTCCGAGCTTTCCCGTGTCGACGATCTGCTTGATGAGCGTGACGGCCGGGATGCGGCGGTAATTGTACCAGACGGTGTTGGCGACGCCGGCCTTCTCGACCGCGCGCACCATCGGCAGCGCTTCCTTGGCGTCGCGCGCCAGCGGCTTCTCGCAGAGCACCATCTTGCCGGCCTTCGCGCGCGGCGATGGCGATCTCGGCGTGCAGGTCGTTCGGCACGCAGATGTCGATCGCGTCGATGTCCTTGCGCTCGACGAGCTTGCTTCCAGTCGGTCTCGACGGACTCGTAGCCCCACATGTCGGCAAAGTCCTTGCGCCTTCGCCTCGTCGCGCGCCGCGACCGCCTTCAGCACCGGCTGGTAGCCGCTGTCGAAGAAATTCGCCGCCCGCCGCCAGGCGTTCGAGTGCGCCCGGCCCATGAAGCCGTAGCCGACCATGCCGATGTTGAGATTTTTCGTGGCCATCTTTTCCTTCCCCTCAGAACTCGCATTCCCCTCCCCTTGCGGGGAGGGGCTGAGGAGGGAGCGCCGACGTCGCGGAACCCTCACCCAGACCCTCTCCCCGCAAGGGGGAGAGGTGCCCGTGGCTACTCTCGCCAGCCGTGCGCGTCGCGCACCTTGAGCATCGCCCCGAGAACCTTGTTCCAGGTGTCCTGCTTCTCCATCACCGCATTTGGGAACATGCAGCCGTCCCAGCAGATGTGGCGCATCTTCTTGGTCAGTTCGCCCTTGTCGTCGCGCAGCCAGTAGCCGGCGTGCTTGGCGATATCGAGCTTGCCGTTCGGGTCGTCGACCTGGCAGTGCCGCCGGTCTTCGCGTGGTCGCCGGAGCCGAAGGTCGAGCCGTCGTTCTGCGCGACATGGAAATCGTAGGTCCACGGGCCGGAGCGCGTCGGCGACCTGCTGTGGTAGGCGGCGTCGAGCGCGGCCTTGTCCTTCCAGTCGAAGTCCTTCGGCAGGATGCGATCCTTCTCGGCGTTCGCGCCGAGCACGAAGAGCATCGAGTGCGCCATGTCGGCCTGGTAGCCGACGACGCCCGGCATATTGACCATCTCCAGCAGGTTCACGTTCTCGCGCCACGACTGCATGCCGCCCCAGCAGATTTCGCCTTCCGCCACCAGGAACTCGCCGTGGTCTTGCGCCGCCTTCGCCGCTTCGCGAAACGTCTCGGCGATCTTTTGGTGTTGCCCTTCGGGATCTTTGTCCCAGGCCTCGACGCCGACCGAGGAATCGACGCGGATGCCGCCGCTCGGGCGGATGCCCATCTCGCGCATCTGCTGGCCGATGGCCGAGGCCTTCCGCACCCTGCGTGACGAAGCGCTTTCGGTCGTCGGCGTCGCCCATCGCCGAGCCACCGCCGGCGCCGCCCCAGATCGGCGCGACGAACGAGCCGACCTTCAGGCCGAAGCTCGCGATGTGGTCCACCATCTTGCGGACGGCGCCCTTGTCGCTGTCGATGTCGACATGCGGCGCGGTGATGCAAGAGATCGACACCGTCGAATTTTTCGCCGTTCGGGCCGCGCGCATCGGCGCGTGAGCGTCAAGAGCGTGTCGAGCGGGATGATCGGCTCGCCGTCGCCCGATCCCTTGCCGACGATCCCCGGCCACATGGCGTTGTGCAGTTTCGGATAGTTGTTCTCACCTGCCATCGAACTCTCCCCTGTTCCACACTCAGCGGAACGCGGTATCCGTTCCAGAACTGTCGTCATGCTGCGGACTTGATCCGGGCATCCATTCGTAGCGCCGCCGCCGAAGCCACAACCGTTACGGAATGGATTGCCGGGTCAAAAGCCCGGCAATGACGACAAATGGAAGCGCGCTTCAGTCGATCGCCCTACCGTTTCCTCAAATCCTTCCACGGCGCTTCGCCCGGAAACATCGACCAGCTCATATCCGATCGGCCCGACGCACGGGCCGAGGATCGCGACGATCTTCGCGTCGGACGTCCCGACGTTGAAGGAGGCATGCACCACGCCGCCCGGGATGAAGGCGAATCGCCCGGACCGAGCTTGCGCTCTCCCGGTCGACCCATTGCTCCACCTCGCCCGCGACGATGTAGATGACCTCCTCCTGGTCCGGGTGCTTGTGGAAGTCGTGGCCCTTTCCCCGGCGCGAGGTTCACGTCGATGACGGTGAGCTGCTTGGCGCCCGTGGTCGGGGGATTGCTCATCCAGCCGAGCCGGCCCCAGTCGAGCACCTCCGGCTTGGTGTCCTTGGCGATCACGAATTTTCCCGCCATCTCCGTCCTCCCTCTCTTGTTCGTCAGCGCCTCGCGTGCGGCTCGTCTCAATCGCGCGCGTAGGCGATCGCCTTGAACTTCTTCGTCTGTTCGGTGAGCGCGATCTCGACCGGCAGCCGCTCCATGCTAGCTAGCGCCGTAGAAGCCGTGGCAGTGCTGCGGCGTTCTGCAGGATGAACTCGGCATCGGCCGGCATGGCGATCGGTCCGCCGTGGCAAAGCACGATCACGTCCTTGCGCACCCCGAGCGCGGCATCGGCGATCGCGTCGATGTCATCAGACGCATTCCTCCAGCGTCTTCGCCGAGGTCGCGCCGATCGAGCCGCCGGTCGTCACGCCCATGTGCGCGACGATGATGTCGGCGCCGGCCTTGGTCATCGCCTGCGCCTCGTCGGCATTGAAGACGTAGGGCGTGGTCAGAAGATCGAAGCCGTGCGCGAGCGCGATCATGTCGACCTCGAGCCCGAAGCCCATGCCGGTCTCCTCGAAGCTCGCGCGCATCGTGCCGTCGAAGAGGCCGATCGTCGGAAAGTTCTGCACGCCGGAGAAGCCCATCGCCTTCAGTTCGGCCAGGAACGGCTTCATCAGCACGAACGGGTCGGTGCCGTTGACGCCGGCGAGCACCGGCGTGTGCTTGACCACCGGCAGCACCTCCACGCGCCATCTCCTTCACGATCTCGTTGGCGTTGCCGTAGGCGAGCAGTCCCGCGGCGGAGCCGCGACCGGCCATGCGATAGCGGCCGGAATTATAGATGATGATGAGGTCGATGCCGCCCGCCTCCTCGCATTTCGCCGACAGGCCGGTGCCCGCGCCGCCGCCGACGATCGGCGCGCGGCGGCGCACCATGTCGTGAAACTTGTCGAGAATCTTGCTCCGCTCGATGCGCGGCATGTGGTGCCCCCTCAGGCTGCGATCTCACGAAAGTTCTGCACCAGCGCGGCGGAGAATTTTCGGTCGTTGATGTGGAGCGGCAGCCGGACCAGCTGCCGCCTGTCGGTCTGCTCGATCCCGGCCTCGAGCGCGTCGAAGAGGGCGGCGTCGGCGTCCGGATCGTGAAAGGGCTGGCCGGGCGCGTCGATCGCCGAGACGCCTTTCTCCGGAATGAGGAAGCGCACCTCGCCTTGGCAGGCGATTCAGCCGCTCGGCGATCCACGGCTGCCCATCGTGCGGTTCTCGTCCGCCGTGGTCGCGCATCAGCGTCACCTGCGGATTGTGCCGGTAGAGGTTCCGCCGCCGGTATTTCTCGGGCACGCTGTCGATGGCGTGGAAATTCACCATGTCGAGCGCACCGACCGAGCCGACAGTAGGGGATGCGCGTGCGCGCGATCGCGCCGAGCCGGTCCGGTCCGGCGGAGAGCACGCCTTCGAACGAGGAGATCGCAGATCTCGGTCGTGGTCACGTCGATGACGCCGACGAGCAGCGCGCTGTCGACGAGCTTCTCCATGGCGCGCCCACCTGTGCCGGTGGCAGTGGAAGACGAGGCAGTCGTAGTCGGCGCGGAGCGCCTCCACCGCCTGCGTCACCGCCGGGGTGGTCACGCCGAACATGGTGAGCCCGATCGTCGGCTTGGTGTCGACCTGCGGCACACCGCCCGCGCCATCCCGGCGATGGCGTAGGCAGCGTTTGCAAGCACCACCCGGCTGATCGAATTCAGCCCGGCGATCATCGGTGATCGAGGCCATCATGGCGATGTCGGAGACGTCGACGTACGGGGCGACATTGCCCGGAGGCGAGAGTGGAGACCATCAGCTTCGGCACCCCGATCGGGAGCGCGCGCATGCCCGCCGTGACGATCGAGCGTGCCGCCACCGCCGCCAATTCCGATCACCGCCGCGATGTCTTTGCGCGCGATGCGATGAACCGTTGAAATGCCTCGCCCATGCCGGCGACGGCGCTGCCGCGGTCGGCGGCGGAAAGCACGGCCGCCGCGCCATGCGGATGGAATGCGGCGACTTCGCCGGCCTCGACGTCGACCGCCGCTTGCGGCGGCGAGATCCCGACGTCGACGACGAGCGGCTCGCCGCCGGCGGCGCGCACCCGCTCGGCCGTGGTAGGCGAGCTCCTCGCCCTTGGTATCGGCCGTGCCGACGACGTAGATGCGCTTCATCGCCTCCCCGACGAGTGCCCAGCGCAATTTCAGTTTGCTTTGTTTTGAGACGGTCGCACCGTATTGATATGTCCGTCTCTGGTCAAGCGCGCGCGCCGTCACCCTCGGCGGAGCGCGGGCCGCGGGCCCGGATGAAACGCCACATGCTTTCGACCGCGATCAGACTGATGCAGGACGGCTTCGTTCCTTCCGTCAGCGATGTTGCCGAGGCCGCCGAAGTCTCGCGCGCCACCGCCTACCGGTATTTTCCGAGCCAGGCGACCATGGTGCAGGCGGTGGTGGACGAGGCGCTCGGTCCAGTCCTTGCCTGGCGCTCGGAAGGGAAGGACGCCGGCGATCGGGTGAAGAAGCTCTTCGATTTCGCCTTTCCGCGCATGCTGCAGTATGAGGCGACGCACCGCGCCGCACTGTCGCAGGCGCTCGACCAATGGGCCCGGCGGCAGGCCGGGACGCTCGGCAACGAGGCGCGGATCGTGCGCGGAAACCGGCGCGGGTTGCTGCGCGCGGCGCTGGCGCCGCTCGCCGGCCGTCTCGACAGCCAAACGTTTGACAAACTGGCGCAATCCCTGTCACTCATTTTCGGGATTGAGGCTATTGTCGTCCTCAAGGATATTTGGGGAATCGATGACGAGGCGGTGCAGGATGTGGCCCTCTGGGCTGCGCACGCCTTTGTCGCCGCGGCTGTCTTCGGCCTCGCCTGCGAGACGGGCGCCGCCAAAGAAACCAAGAAGAACGCGGCGGCCGAGCCGCGCAAGCAAAGGAATTAGCCGTGTGGCGGCAGATGATCTGCCGCACGACCGGCGGGCGTTCTAAAGGGAGGAAAGCTGAAATGCTGAGAAAGACGTGGACAGGATTGCTGACCGGAGCCGCCATCGCGCTCGCGGCCGGGCTGGCCGCGGCGCAGGAGCTGACGATCTTCTGGGCCGAATGGGATCCGGCGAACTATCTGCAGGAGCTCGTGAACGACTACACCGCCGAGACCGGCGTAACGGTGACCGTGCAGACCACGCCGTGGCCCGACTTCCAGACCAAGGCGTTCACCGAGTTCAACGCGCACGGCGATTCCTACGACATGGTGGTCGGCGACTCGCAGTGGCTCGGCGCCGGCTCGACGGGTGGCCACTATGTCGACCTGACCGACTTCTTCGCGCAGCACAAGCGTCGCCGAGCTGATGGCTCCGGCGACGGTCGAGCTACTACGCGGAATATCCGAAGGGCAGCAAGCAGTACTGGGCCGATCCCGCTCGAAGGCGATGCGGCCGGCTGGGCCTATCGCAAGGACTGGTTCGAAGACCCGAAGGAGATGGAAGCCTTCAAGGCGAAGTACGGCTACGACCTCGGCGTGCCGAAGGACCTACGAGCAGCTGCGCGACATCGCCGAGTTCTTCTATCGTCCCGACGAGAAGAAACTACGGCGTCGCCCTCTACACCGACAATTCCTATGACGCGACTGATCATGGGCATCGAAGGTGCGGTCTTCAGCTATGGTGGCGAGCTTGGCGACTATTCCACCTACAAGGTCGACGGCATTCTGAACTCGCCGCAGAACGTCGCCGCGCCTCGAGATGTATCGCGACCTCTACAAGTTCACGCCGCCGAACTGGGGCAAGACGTTCTTCATGGAGGACAACCAGGCGATCACCGAGAACCTGGCGGCCATGAGCCTGAACTTCTTCGCCTTCTTCCCGGCGCTCGCCAACGAGGCCACCAACCCGAACGCCAAGGACACCGGCTACTTCGCCAACCCGGCGGGCCCGGATGGCAAAGCAGCATCGCGGCGCTCGGCGGGCAGGGGATCTCGATCGTCTCCTACTCGAAGAATCAGGAAGAGGCGTTCAAGTTCCTCGAAGTGGTTCGTGAAGGACGAGACCCAGAAGAAGTGGGCCGAGCTTGGCGGCTATACCTGCTCTGCCGCGGTGCTGCAAGTCGGATGAATTCCAGCAAGGCGACACCGTTCAACGAAGCCTTCTACCAGACCATGTTCATGGTGAAGGACTTCTGGGCGATGCCGGAATACGCCGAGCTCCTGACCGCGATCAACAACCGCGCCTATCCGTTCATCGTCGGTGGCGAGGGCACGGCGCAGGAAGTGCTCGACGCGACCGCGGCGGACTGGAATGCGACCTTCAAGAAATACGGATACGTGAAGTAGGAACGGTCCGGCCCGGAGGAGGATCTTTCCCCTCCGGATTTTCAGACCAAAGCGGAGTGGGAGGAGGCTTTGGCTACAGTTCGCGATGGCCCGGCTTGGACCCGGGTTCGCGCGCGGCGTCCCGCGGTTGGAGCGACACCGTCGATCCGGAACATGTTCATCATTCCGACCGTCGCTTTTCTGATCGTCTTCAACATCTTTCCGCTGATCTATTCGCTCGGTTACTCGTTCACCGACTTCCGCGCCTCGCTGAACGCGCCGGCCAATTTCGTCGGCCTGCGGAACTACTCGCGAGCTGTTGAGCGACCCGCTTCATCTGGAACAATTTCTGGGTCACGGCGAAATACGTGATCGTCTCGGTCTCCGGGCAGATGATCATTGGTTTCGGCCTGGCGCTGCTGCTCAACCGGGCGATCCCCTATAAGGGGCTGATCACGACGCTGCTGCTCCTGCCGATGATGATGTCGGCAGCGGTCGTGGGCCTGTTCTGGCGGCTGCTCTACGACCCGTCCTGGGGCATCATCAACTACGCGTTCGGCCTCGGCAACTTCGCCTGGCTGTCGAATCCGCAGGCCGCCCCTCTATGCAGTCGCGATCACCGACATCTGGATGTGGGCGCCGTTCGTGATGCTGCTCTCTCGCCGGGCTCTCCGCGGTGCCGCAGCACCTCTACTGAGGCGGCGGCGATCGACCGCGCCGGCGCCTGGTACACCTTCACCCGCATCACCCTGCCACTCGTGACGCCGCTTCTGCTCATCGCCCTGATCTTCCGCACGATGGAGGCGTTCAAGACGTTCGATATCGCCTACGTGATGAGCACGCAGCCGACGACCGAGTTGATCGCAATCAAGCTTTACAAGTTCGCGTTCCAGGAGTTTCAGACCGGCAAGTCCTGCGCCCTCGCCTACATCGTCCTGATCATGGTCCTCGCCATCACCAACATATCACGTGAAATACCTGAACAAGGTGAAGGAGCGCTGAGGTGGCGGCCGTCAAATCGCCACGTCAGGCTATCCTGAACCGCGCGGCGATCGCGCTGGTGCTTGTCATCACCGTCATCTTCCTGGCGCCCATCTACTGGATCGGCTCGACGGCCTTCAAACCGCGCGCCTATCGCCACCACGGTGCCGCCGACGGTCTTCTTCCAGCCGGAAATCACGTCGTTCATCAAGCTTTTCACCAAGCGCGTGCAGCTCACGAAGCCGGTCGACCCAGCAGTCTACGCCGCGTCGCCCTGGTGCGAGCAGCGCATCTACGACGGCGGCGAGCGCATCCTCAAAGTGAAGGACCGCATCCAGCTGTCGCAATACCCGAACCGCTTCACCAACAGTCTGATCGTCGCGATCACCAGCACGCTGCTCGCCGTCGGGATGGGCACGCTGCACGGCCTACGGATTCTCGCGCTTCAAGATCGCCGGCGAAGCCGATCTGCTTTTCTTCATCCTTTCGACGCGCATGTTGCCGCCCGTCGTCGTCGCTATTCCGATGTATCTCATGTACCGCGCCGTCGGCATGACCGACACGCACATCGGTCTCATCATCCTCTACACCGCGTTCAACCTCTCCTTCTCCGTATGGCTGATGAAGGGATTCATGGACGAGATACCGAGGGAGTATGAGGAGGCGGCGCTGGTCGACGGCTACACGCGCATGCAGGCCTTCTTCAAGATCGTTTCTGCCCGAGGCTGCTACCGGCATCGCGGCCACCGCGGTGTTCTGCTTCATCACCGCCTGGAACGAATACGCCTTCGCGCTGATGATGACCAACAGGCGGGCGCAGACCGCCCCGCCATTCATCCCTGCGCAGATCGGCTCGGGTCTTGCCGACTGGACAACCATCGCCGCCGGAACATTTCTGTTCCTGCTGCCGGTCGCGATCTTCACCTTCCTTCTGCGCGGGCATCTCCTGCGCGGCGTCACCTTCGGCGCGATCCGGAAGTAGCGGAGGGAATGTGATGGGCTTCAAGGCAGATCAGCTCACGCTACCTCGAGCCGGCCTCGCAATGGCTGATGGTCGCTCGGGATCATTGGCGCTCTGCCAGCCGTGGAGCCTCACGCTGCACAGCTACGGGGTCACCATCATCCTGGTCGGGCTCGTCGGCTTCTCCGTCTTCTCCAAGATCAAACCCGCGCCGGCCAGGGAGTAGCGTAGTTCGCCATGGCCGAAATCGTACTTCGCGACGTCGAAAAATACTTCGCCGACAACTATCGTCATCCGGAAGCTGAACCTGACGGTCGCGCACAAGGAGTTCGTGGTCCTGCTCGGCCCGTCCGGCTGCGGCAAGACGACGACACTGCGTGCCATCGCGGGACTTGAGGAGATCGACACCGGCGACATCCTCATCGACGGCAAGCCGGTGCAGACGTTGCGGGCCGGCGACCGCGACATCGCGTTCGTGTTCCAGCTCTTTGCGCTCTACCCGCACCTGACCGCCTACGACAATATTGCGTTTCCGCTCCGCGCCACCGCGCGAGAACGCGCGCTGAGGTCGACAAGCAGGTGCGTGCGGTCGCGAAGTCGCTGCAGATCGAGCACCTTCTGCACGAAGCGCCCTCGGCGCTTTCCGGCGGCGACATGCAGCGTGTCGCGATCGGCCGCGCGCTGGTGCGGCGGCCGAAGGCGATGCTGATGGACGAGCCGATCGGCGCGCTCGACGCGAAACTGCGCGAGGAGATGCGCACCGAGCTGAAGCGCCTGCACCTCGAAAACGACCAGACCACCGTCTACGTCACCCACGACCAGGTCGAGGCGATGTCGCTCGCCGACCGGATCGCGATCATGGATCAGGGCGTGCTGCAGCAGGTCGGCTCGCCCGACGAGGTCTACCAGCACCCGGCCAACCTCTTCGTCGCGCAGTTCGTCGGCAGTCCGGTGATGAACATCACCAAGGCCAGGCTGCAGGCCAACGGCGCGAAGACGAAGGTGCTGCTCGGCGACGGCGCGGCGTCGTTCGATTTTCCCCGCGATCTGCAGGAGCGATGGCGCGCGCCACGTCTCCCGACGCCGATCTCGTGCTCGGCTATCCGGCCCGAGGGCGTCCTCGTCGAGCGCCAGGAGACCGCCGGCCACGTGCGCGTCGAGGCGCACATCATCGAGCCGCTCGGCGCCTACTGACATCGTCGACCTCAAGGTCGGGCAAGGCTTCCTGCGCGCGCGCACGGCAAGCGGCTTCGTGGATCGCCCGGGCGACGCCGTGTGGGTCGAGGCTTGACGAGGGCCAGACGCACTTCTTCGACCAGAAGAGCGGCCACGCCATCGATGTGAGGCTCTGAGATCTGACGATGGCGCACATCAGGCTCGACAACGTCACCAAGCAGTACGGCGGGGCGACCGCGCTCCGCGACATGTCGCTCGACATCCCCGACGGCGAATTTTTCGTGCTGCTCGGCCCGACCGGCGCCGGCAAGACGACGACGCTGCGCCTGATCGCCGGGCTCGACCAGCCGACCGCCGGCTCGATCGCGATCGGCGACGAGGACGTGCGCGGCTGGAGCGCGGCGGAGCGCGATGTGGCGCTGGTCTTCCAGTACTGCTCGCTCTATCCGCGCTACACCGTGCGGCAGAACCTCGCCTTTCCGCTGAAGTCGAGGGTGCGGAGCTACACCGCCGAGCAGATAGAGGAGCGCGTGCAGCGTGCGGCGAAGACGCTTCGCATCACGCATCTTCTCGAGCGCAAGACCGACAAGCTCTCCGGCGGCGAGATGCAGCGCGTCTCGATCGGCCGCGCCATCGTGCGCGAGCCGAAGGCGTTCCTGATGGACGAGCCGCTGTCGAACCTCGATGCGAAGCTGCAGCGAGGCGCTCCGCGCCGAGCTGAAGGACTTGCAGATGAAGCTCGGCGCGACCTTCCTGTTCGTCACGCACGACCAGATCGAGGCGATGTCGATGGGCGACAAGGTCGGCATCCTGAACGCACGGCCGCATCGTGCAGGTCGGCACCCCGCAGCAGATCTACAACGAGCCGCGCGATGTCTTCGTCGCGCAGCTTCGTCGGCTCTCCGGCGATGAACCTGATCGAAGGAGAGCTCCGCGACGGCCGCGTCTCGGTATTTTCGGGCAAGCTCGCCGTGCCCTATTCGGCGCCGAAGGCGACCGGCGCGCGCGCAGGTGACGCTCGGCATCCGCTCGGAGGATGTTCGGCGCATCGGCCCGGGCGAGGCGACGGAAGCGCGCGTTCACGATGTCGAGAACCATGGCGTCGAGAAGATCGTGACGCTCAGGGTGGACGATCATCTGTTCAAGGCAACGATTCCGTGCGACGGTGGCGGTGAATGTCGAGAGCGCCGTCAAGTTCGGGTGGAATCCCGGCAAGCTGCATTGCTTCGACGCCGCCACGGGAACGAGCCTCGCGCACGCTTAAGCGCCGCCTTTTTTCCCAAAGTTGCCGCCTTGGGCGCAAACGATCCCGAGGGCGCATCCGGCGGCTTATGGAAACGTGCTCCTCGCATCGCGCATCGCGCGTCGGAGGACGACGAGCTAAGCTGGCGCTCCGCGCGTTTCCTGCCTCCGCGCCCCCTCGCGCAACCTTGCAGCCTTCGGCTAGAATGCCGACGGCGAATAGGTCGCGCGGCGCGGCGGGAGGCAATGATGCAGAAACTGCAATCGCAGGGGGTGCACCACATCACCCTGGTCGGCGCCAACCGGCAGACCTCGATCGATTTCTGGGAAGGCGTGCTCGGCATGCCCTTCGTGTTCGAGCAGCCGAACCTCGACGTCGCCACCGAGAGCCACCTTTACTTCGATCCCGGCGACGGGCGGCTCATCACCGTCTTCACCGACGAGACGCGCGCGCCCGATCCGACGCCGACGTCGCGTGACCAGGGCAGCGTCCACCACATCGCCTTCTCGGTGTCGCGCGTCACCTTCCTGCAGGCAGTGGAGCGCCTCGACGAGCGCGGCATCGAGCACAGCGGCGTGAAGGACCGCGGCTTCATGGATTCGATCTATTTTCGCGATCCGCTCGGGCTCTTGTGCGAGCTCTCCTCCTACCGGTTCGAGCCGCCGGCGGGGATGACGCATGTCGACGTGCTGATGGAGGCGCACAAGCTGCGCGTCGCGCGCAAGGACCCGAACATCGCCGAGGTGCATCTCGCCGACGCCATCGAGAAGCTGACGCGCGAGCGGCGCGAAAGCCTGTCGAAGAGCCGCGCGCCGAAGGACCCCTACGCCACCAGGAGCCCAGGCAAGGTAAAGGGTAAGGCGCGCGCCAAGGAACGCGAGCGGGCCTGATCCGCATCCGCCGGAAGATTTGCAGATCGCGGCCTGGATAACCTGGCCGTCGCTAAACGAGGGAGGTCAGACGTGAAGCTTTATATGCACCCGGTATCCAACACCCAGCAGGCCGGTGCGCATGTTCATCGCCGACAACCATCTTCCGGTCGAGGAGGAGGTCGTCGATCTGATGACCGGCGCGCATCACCAGGAGCCCTATATCTCGCTCAACCGAACCGCCAGGTGCCGACTCTGGTCGACGGTGATCTGACGCTCGGCGAAAGCTCGGCGATCCTGAAATATTTGGCGGAGAAATTCGATCTCGCCGCCTATCCGAAGGACGCGAAGAAGCGCGCCAAGGTCAACGAGATGATGGACTGGTTCAACACCCACTTCTACCACGACTACGCCTACGGCGTCGTCTCACCGCAGGTCTTCCCGCACCACAAGCGGCCGAGCGAGGAGCTGCAGAAAGGCACGATCGCCTGGGCCGAAGGAGCTCACCAAGAAGTGGCTGCAGGTGCTGAACGACAACATCCTCGGCAAAGGCAACAAATACCTGACCGGCAACGACATGACGATCGCCGACTATTTTGGCGCGGCTCTGCTCACCTCGGGCGATTCCATCCGGCACCGAGTTCAAGGCCTACACGAACATCCAGGCATGGCTGGACCGAATGGCGGAAACGCCGAGCTGGTCCAAGTGCAACGAAGCCCTCTGGGGTTTTCGCGACTATCTCAAGGAGCAGCAGTTCGAGACGGTCTGACAGCACGCTTCACGCCGCGACATGCGTTCCCCTCCCCTTGCGGGGAGGGTTAGGGAGGGTGGCGCCGAGTCTCCGCCTTCGATCGCATTTCTCAGAACTGACGTCCACATCGTCGTTGAGATCGAGCTTCGATCGGATCAATTGATAATCCATCTCTGAAAGTCATGAAGCGTGCCTGTCGCTCCCATTGTCTTCACCTGTGGCAGTCACCAGGCATTCGTGAGCATCCAGAGCGCACGAGCCGTCTTCAGTCGGTAGCCCAACGACATCCCAGTCTGTCCCTTAGATATCTACGGAAGCGGGGTGACTTGTAGAGATCCTGTCGGCGCGGTGCGCTAGTTCGACCGACTGCAGGACTGACCATTCCGGCTTGTTGACTTGATTCGCCGCTCCGATCTTTCCGCAGATTGAGGTGCCGTAGACAGCAAGCGGCCGCAATGACCTCCCGGCGATCAGCTACGCAAGGCTCGTCCACCCTCCGACTGGGACTCCACCTATGACGTCCCGCTTCTTCGTCCCTGGCTGAACACCTCGACATCCTCGTCCTCGTCCAGCCGTTCCTCGCGCGCCCGGCCTCAGCTCCGCGATCCGCCCCTCGCCGCCCATCGGTGAGCAGCACCGGCGCGTGCAGGCAGGAAATCCGAGCGCCTCGCTCTCGAAGCTGAAGCCCTCCAACTCGCGCCAGCGTCTTGACCATTTCGATCTCGTCCTCCGCGCGCCGTCGTCGACGACCACCAGCGCGCGGGGCGACAGATGCGACGCGAGCATCGGCAGCGCCGGGAAGCGCGACAGAGTCTCGCACCTTGCCGGGCGGTCCATCGACGAAGAGGAAGTCGATCTTCTCGCCAAGCGTCGCCAGCTTCGCGCCAGGTCGTACCATTGAAAGTGTCGTCCGTTGATCGCGACGTCGACAAGCGGCGCGTGCACCAGCTCGACGCGATCGAGAAGGTCCGCGTGCTCTGAGCATCGTGCGCGTGCGCTCGACATGTTCGCCGTCGTGCTCGACCGAGATGATGCGCCCGCCTCCATTGGCGCGTAGCGCCGCGGCGAAGAGCACCGTCGAGCTGCCGCTGCCGAGCTCCATGATGAGCCTCGGCCGCTGCCGGCGGATCAGGTGGAACAGGAACGCCGCCTCCTCGCCGGTGATGGAAAAGCCCTGATGCGGGAAGGGCGGGACGAGCCCTTGATGTTCATTTCCGGCAGGATGGAAATGAGATTTGCGAGGCGACGTCATTGCCGCCTTCAGGCGCTGCTTTGACCGTTCGTCGCGTGTGCGGCCGATTGTCCGGAGCCCAGCAATATCGTTCTCGATCCGCTGCAGGCGCTCGTTCACCGCAAGCGTGCTTTGATGCAGCGCCTCGATGCGGTCGGCGAGACCAAGCGTCAGGAGCGAGCGCTATGCGCGCCGTCAAACGACCCATGCGATCCCCCGCAGCCTCAGGTGGCGCTCAGTCGTTTGCGACAATGAGAGGGCACGTCCGCGCCCGCGACAGGCCCTGACGGTAACGGGCGCCACCGCGATTGCCCCATGAGCCTCGCTTGCGTCTGATCCGGGCCGAAAGGCCCTCACCGCACCCGGTGCCTTCCGTCCATTCCGCTCTCCCGCGTGGAGCAAACCAGTTTACGATCCGGTATGCAACGCGAATGAGACATCAGCGAGGTTCCCGCAACGGTTGAGCCTGCTCGAGGGTGAGCCCTAAGTGCCGGGGTTACCTCCGAGTTCCCTCTGGCATCGCGGATCCGGCAGACTACCTATCGGCGAGACACAGCAATGCGCCCTCAGGGCGCGGAGGGGCGTCACATGCAGCTCGAAGGCATCCATCACCTGACCGCAATCTCGGCCGACGCGCCGGGCAACCGCCGCTTCTACGAGGGCGTGCTTGGCATGCGGCTCGTCAAGAAGACGGTGAACCAGGACGACGTCAGCGCCTATCACCTGTTCTACGCCGACGGGCTGGCCTCGCCCGGCACGCGATGTCACCTTCTTCGACTGGCCGGCGGCGCCGGAGCGGCGCGGCACGCACTCGATCGCGCGCACCGCGCTCCGCGTGGCGGGCGAAAAGACGCTCGACTGGTGGAAGGAACATCTTGGCGAGCACACGGTCGCACACGGCGAGATCGCCGAACGCGACGGACGGCTGACGCTCGATTTCGAGGACCCGGAAGGCCAGCGCCTGAGCCTCGTCGATGATGGTGGGGCGGGCGAGTCGCATCCCTGGGCGCGGAGCACCGTGCCGCTGGAGCATCAGGTCCGTGGGCTCGGTCCGATCACGCTGAGCGTGCCCGACCTTGCGCCGACCGACGCGGTGCTCACCGCCGTCATGAACATGCGCCCCGTCCGTACCTATCCGCATCCGGAGAACGCGAAGCACACGCGTGCATGTCTACGCCATGGGCGAAGGCGGCCCTGCAGCCGAGCTGCATGTGGCGGTGCAGCCGGACCTGCCGGCGGCGCGCTCTGGGCGCGGCGGTGTGCACCACGTCGCCTTCCGCACGCCCGATGCCGAATACGACCAATGGGCGGAGCGGCTGAAGAAGATGCGCATCCCGAACAGCGGCAAGGTCGACCGCTTCTATTTCCGCAGCCTCTATTTCCGCGAGCCGAACGGCATTCTGTTCGAGATCGCCTCCAGACGGCCCCGGCTTCGCCGCCGACGAGCCGCTGGACGCGCTCGGCGAGAAGCTCTCCCTGCCGCCCTTCCTGGAGCCGCGGCGCGCCGAGATCGAGGCGGGCCTGAAGCCGGTGTAGGAGAAAAATTGGCGCCCTTCCCCCTTTGTGGGAAAGGCAAGGGAAGCGGGTTTCTACGGCAGGCGAGCGAAGACAGCAGATGAAGCGGCTATCGAGACTCCTGATTCTGGTGGCGACCGTCGCACTGATGGTCGACCGCTGCATCCGCGGCCGAGGAGAAGCGCAGCTTCGCGAGCCTGTGGGCCGAGGCGACTGCGCGGCGAGCACTCCCTCACCGACTACGGCGACTACACGATGGTCGATGCCGGCGACGTCTTCTGGTACTTCACCAAGGCCGGCCATCCGGCGCACCCCGGCGTGGTGCGCCGGGCGCTCAAGCAAAACAACGGCCGGTTCTTCATCGATACACAAGGCTGGTCGTTCGCCGCCGAGCCCGGGCAACCCGGTTTCAAGCACTGGCTGGCAGATTTCGATGCGCTGAACCGCAGGCTGATCGAAGCGCTGCAGCACAGGAAATAATCGGTCTCCGGATGCCTATTCCGCTGCGATCGTGCCGAGCATCGCCGTCACCGCCTGCACCTCATCGTCATTCACCGTGTGGCCCATGCGTGGATAGATCCGCATGTCGACCTTCGCGCCGAGCGCAGTGAACACATCGCGGGTTTCGTGCACGCGCTCGAGCGGCACGTGGAAGTCGATGTCGCTGCATCCCAAAAACACCGGCGTGCCGTCGAGCAAGCCGGAATAATTGCGCGGCGTCGGGCGGATCCGATGACGCCGCCGGTCAGCGCCGCGAGCAAGCCGTAGCGCCTCGCGTTGCGGGCGGCGAATTCGCAGGTCAGGCAGGCGCCCTGCGAAAATCCCGCAATGCCGATCCGTTCCGCGGCAAAGCCGTCGCCTTCGAAGTCGCGAAACGAGCGCGCCAACGACCGACAACGCCGACGACAGCCACGGCTCGTTCGCCTCGATCGGCGCGAGGAAGGAGTTCGGGTACCAGGTATTTCCCGCCGCTCTCGGCAGCAGATAAAGAATGTCGTCGCGGCCGAAAGCTTGCGCCAGCGGCAGCATGCTTTCCGGAGCGGCGCCACGTCCGTGCAGCAGGATCACGGCAGCCTTGGCGCTTTCGCGTGGCGCCGCCGGCTGCCACGAAATCGTTGGCGCTATGCAGTGCGGCCACGAGGCTCACATCTTTCCCAGCGCCGCCAGAAACGCTGGGTCAGGGATAGAGTCGGCGGGCAGTCCGAGCTTCTGCTGCACCGCCTTCACCGCCGCGCGCGCGTCTGCGCCCCTGATCACGCCGTCAGGCCTTGCCGACATCGTATGCCGAGCGCCGCAAGCTTCTTCTGCGCCGCCTGCACCTGCTCGCGGCTTCGCCGCCTCGGCGTTGCCGCGGTGCACGGGCGGAGCGCCGGCGAGGCGCGTGGCGAAATAGGCGGCGGTGGTCGCGTAGACGAGCGACTGGTTCCACTGCGTGTAGACGTCGAAGTTCGCGTAAGCGAGGAACGCCGGCCCGAGGTGCCCCATCGGCAGGAGCAGCGACGCCTGCATGCTGTCCGCCGGGAGCGCCGCCATCCGCGCCCTTCACGCCCCAGCCGGCCCAGTCGGAGCGCGAATGCTTGATCGCGAGATCGGCCTCCGCCCAAGGGAAGGTCGGCGGGCACCTGCACCTCCTCCAGCCACGGCTGCCCCGCCTGCCAGCCGTGATGCTTGAGGAGATTGGCGGAAGAGGCGAGAACACTCCGGCACGCTCTTCACCAGATTGCGCTTGCCGTCGCCGTCATAGTCGACCGCGAAATCGAAATAGTAGCTCGGCACGAACTGCGTCTGGCCGATCTCCCCGCCCAGGCGCCGCGCATCTCGGCAGGGTCAGGTCGCCGCGATCGAGGATCTTCAGCGCCGCGATCAGCTCCGGGCCGGAAATTTTTCCGGCCGCCGGCAGTCGTAGGCGAGCGTGGCGAGCGCCTGCAGCGTGTTGAAGCCTTCGAGGTTCGCGCCAAAATCCGTCTCCAGCCCCCAGAAGCCGACGATCACCGCCCCCGGCACCCCGAACTCCTGCTCGACCTTCTTGAAGGTCGCCGCATGGGACTTGAGCAGGCTCTTGCCCTTGCTCATCCGGTGCAGTCCGCGACCATGCGGCCGGAGAATTCAGGAAGCTTTGGGCGAAAACGCCCTGCTTGGCGGTCGGCGCCGATGACCTTCTGGTCATAGGAGACGCCGTCAAGTGCAGCGAGGGCATCGGAGGAGATGCCGGCGCCGGCCGCCTCGCCTTGAACCCCTTGAGCCAGGCCGGAAATCCCGCGGCACTTTCGCCGCAGGCCCGGTGCACCTGTGGCGGCGTCGATGCCGACGATCATGATGAGCGCGGCGAAAGCCGTCCTGGAACGAAGCGGCATGGTCAGGCGTCCTTCAGAGCTTGCGGCCAATCTGCCGATCGATGCGGCAGGGTCAAGGCATCTGCCGGCTTTCGACGACATCCGCCTGAGATGCGCCGCGCCATGCTCGAGCCGTGCGCGCTGAATCCGCATCGCCGAAGAGCGCCTAGGCCGCTGCAAAAATCTTCCACGCAAAGCCATGCTGGAACCTGACGCTGGCAGCGCTTCAAAGAGGAGCAGGCCGCCAGTGAGATCATCCGTGTGGCTGGCCTCGACATCGCTTCCGGGCGTGACTTCCGACGAAGCAGCGGCGCTACTGCGCAAGGAGCCGGAGCCGATTCGAGCATCGTCCGGGTTCCCAGGCGGGTTCAGGGTCGCGAGCTGATTGCCTCGTGGATCGGGAAGCACGGCTGGATCAGGAGATGCTCGATGCTTCGCTGGGATTACCATGTCCTCAATCGCCGATGAAAAGCGTGACTATTGGGCTAATTCGCATCCGACGCACCATGTGGTCATTGACGACTTTCTGGATCTGAACGTAGCGCGCCAGCTTGCAGATTTTTCGGCTGTAAAAGGCAAGATCGAGAGTCCGGCCAAGCGCCTCGCACAAGTGGTGTGCGTGGCAAGGCGGGAATTCCCCGCATGGCCCAAATGACGAACCCTCCAGCAGGATTTCCTCAACGCAGTGAACTCACCGGAGTTTTTGGAATACATCAGCTCGATCACCGGGATCGATCCCATCTACTCCCGATCCGGGAATTGAACGGAGGCGGGCTGCACTCGATCAGGCGTGGCGGTTATTTGGACATTCACACGGACTTCAACTTCCACCCCACGACGAAGAAGAATCGACGGCTGAATCTGCTCTTCTATTTGAACGAGGACTGAAGCAGGAGTGGAATGGAAATGATTGAGCCTGGGATACTGAATTATGAGCGGCCGTCTCTTTTCAGCGCCGCCCTTGATAAATCGTGTCTTCATCTTTGAAACGAGCGAAACATCCTCTCCACGGCCACCCAGTTCCTTTTGGCTGCTCCCTGATTGACGCTCCGCGCAAATCCAGCTGCGTAGCACTATTATTCCGACTGGCCTGAAGGGGTGACGCCGCGCAAAGCGACCAACCACCAATACACGCGCCAGCAATGGGCCCGATTGATCAGTCGAATTGCAGACTCTGCTCCGCGAGCGCGGGCAGTCGGAGGATGAGATCGTGCGCGCGCTAGAAGTCGACTGCATGACCTGGGCGAGATCCGGGCAAGGCCTATAAGGCGCTGAATTTCTTTCAGCTGCGACCGGCTCACCGGGCGAGCCCTATTGGGAATATCCCGCGATGGGCGATGGGCTTCCATCTACCGGTCCGGAGTGGCGTTCCCTTAAGCCGGGCCCGGCGAACTGCCGTTCGCGCGTTCAGAAGCTCCACCTCCTGCTTGATGATCGCGGCTAATCGACCGTCCGCGCGAAGGTCGTGGGCCGTGGTCACAGTCCGGAGTCAGTGATAGGGTATGCGTTCGACGGCGGGGTTGTCGGCAATGTCCATCGCGGTAGGCGGCGTCGGTCGAGCTTTGCAGACCGAAATGGATCGCCGCTCCCTCCCGTGGAGGATTGAATTGCCGCATAATATCCAAGATGCGGAAGGCGGTGACATCGTGGGTCTCCTGCATCAGGGGCGGCCCTCGGCCGCCCATCGGCGCTCCCCCGATGCAGTCGCCAAAGGGCCGGTCGAACCGAGTCCGGGGTGAGAAAGCGAGAATCCCGGTCAGCGATCGCGTCTGCCAGCCGAATGCCAAGCAGCGGCGTAGCCGCCCGCTAGAATTTCCAATGAACAGGGCAGGCTTCGCAGGTGGCTCGTCATCTTGCGCAATGCGAGAGCGCTTTCACCCATCGAATCTCCAAGACCGCGGACTCCACTGAAATACCAATCGTTGCGGTTGGCGACCAGCTTACAGGACGTCGAATGGCGACCCGGAGCCCTTCTGCACACCGAGCAGTGTATTCATCAAGGCGCACGCGGGAGCAGGGCGTCCGGGATTCTGTGGAATGAGCCGAATGTTACGACCAGCGTGATCGAGCCGTCCGTCGAATGTTTTCTCGAACACTCAGGTTATCGTCCCCGACAACTCCGCGGCCCTTGATCTCGGTGAGCGAGCGCTGAGCTCGGGCGGTCCCGCGGTCCGCACACCCGTTTTGTGCCGAGTTCAGTGGATACTGGCTCGGCGGCGCGGCGGAAGCCGAGCCCGAATGCAATGGCGATGACCGACGCAATTGAAGACTGCACGATGCGTTCTCTTCCACGAGCGGAAGCTGGCACGCGCATCGGCAGGTAGGAAATCGCCATCGCCAGCGCCGCTGACGGCGACGACGACGGCGCGCACCATTTCGCGGCAGATGGTCAGGCGCTGAATTGGGCGTGGGCTTTCATCGCCATCCTGCCGAGCGCCGTCACCTATTGAGCGCGCGCGGGGATGGGTTGCGAAACGAAGAGTGGAGGGGGTGTTTCACCCCTCGGCGCGCTGATAGGATCGTCGCTGCCGCGGCCAGGTGCGGACGCGTGCGAGGAAGGCCGGAAGACCGCTCGCCGGGTCGAGGCCGGTGAAACGCTCAGGGCCGCCCTTGCGGCCGTGACCCTGGCCATGGCCGTGGGGAAGCGCTGCCGTGCCGCTGCTGTCCGGCGCGATCGCCGCCGCGGCCCCGATGCGCCTGGCCGGACTCCCGAAAGAGGGCCCGCTTTGTCGCCGCGCGGCTGCTCCCGGCGCGACGGCCGGCGTCCGCGCCGCGGGAGCCTCGTCCGGCTCGCCCATCGCCTCGAGAGCCGCGTTGATCCCGTCCGGCAACTTCGCGACCGGAATGTTCTGGCGCGTCAGCTTCTCGATGTCGCGCAGGTACGGCGCGCTCGTCGCTCGTCGCAGAAGGAGAGCGCGATGCCCGCCGCGCCGGCGCGCGCCGTGCGGCCGATGCGGTGGACGTAGCTCTCGGGCACGTTCGGGCAGCTCGAAGTTGATGACGTGGCGTGACGCCGTCGATGTCGATGCCGCGCGCCGCGATGTCGGTCGCGACCAGCGACGCGAGCGTGCTGCCGTGCTTGGAACGCGCGCGAGCGCGCGCTCGCGCTGCGCCCTGCGCTCTTGTTGCCGTGGATCGCCTCCGCGCCGATGCCGGCGCGATGCAGGTTCTTCGACGACCTTGTCGGCGCCGTGCTTGGTGCGGGTGAAGACGAGCACGCGCTGCATCGCCGGATCGCGCAGCAAGCGTTGCCAGCAGCGCCTGCTTCGTCGCTCTCGACGATGAAGATCACGCTCTGCTCGACGCGCTCGACGGTCGATGCCGACCGGCGTCACCGCGACGTGCACCGGATCGCGTCAGGAGCTGGTCGGCGAGCTTCGGCGATCGTCTCGCGGCATGGTGGCGGAGAAGAACAGCGTCTGGCGCTCTCGCCGGCACCATGCTGACGATCTTTTCGAGCGGCACGGATGAAGCCCAGGTCGAGCATCTGGTCGGCCTCGTCGACGCACCAGAACTCTCGACGCTGCCGAGCGACAGCAGTGCCGCTGCTCGATCGAGGTCGAGCAGCCGGCCGGGCGTCGCGACGAGGATGTCGACGCCGCGCTTCAGCGCAGTCACCTGCGGCGCCCCAAGTGACGCCGCCGAAGATCGCGGAGACTCGAGAGCTTCAGGCCCTGGCGCCGTAGGTGCGTGAAGCTCTCGCGCGACCTGGCTCGCGAGCTCGCGCGTCGGGCGTGAAGCACCAGCACCCGCGGCCGGCCGGCGATGCGGCGCCGTCGCCGGTATGCGACAGCCGCTGCAGGATCGGCAGCGCGAAGGCTGCGCGTCTTGCCGGTGCGCCGGTCTGCGTCGATGCCGCAGAGACTACGCGTCCGGCGAGGATCGGGGCGATGCATTGCTTCTGGATCGGGGTAGGGTGGAAGCGGCCTTCAACGGCAACGGCGCTGAAGGATGGATCGCCGCGGGCGAAATCGAGAACTGGTTCAAAAGGGCATTTCATATCGTGCTTTGGCGGATCGGACGCACCTGCGCCGCCACCTCCGCCGAAGCGGTGTCGTAAGACGACCCGCGCGAATTGGGCTGTCTGGTTACGAGCGAATGAAGACCGGGGCCGGGTCTCTTTGGAGAGACGCTTTCACGCTGCCCGGGTCGAGCGCGCGTTGGACCGCGCTGCTCACGGATGGGGATATGGCGGCAAATCCTGTAAGTCAATTAATTTCGGATTTGGCTGCAGCCAAACGAACTTCAGCGTCGCAAATAACCCGACGCCACGGGCCCAGAACGCCATTCTTCACCAATTGAGCCACGCGTCCCTCGAGGTAGAGGTAATGGGTCGATGCGGTCATCACGTCGGAATTCGCCATTGCTTCCCCGACGGTACGCGCATCGCTTTGTCCATGCTTGGGCGTGAGCAGGGAGCGCACAGCAATTGATCAAAAATAGTCATCCGGCGCTGAAACGATCTCTCCCTCACGAACGATCCGCAGATTTGCTGCCTCCGCCCTCAGGGCCTCGCCAAAGGGCCGCCATTGCTTGCCGCTCCGCAGTGGTCGGCGGACGGCGGCGTCCAATGAGCGCCGGAGCATCCACAAGCTCGGAGCAGAACCATCCCCAAACTGGAGCATCGGACGCGTTCCCCGGGTTGACTGGACAGCCTCATCGGTCAGGTCCACGACATCGAGCGGAGCTTCTCGCCGCGCTTGAAAATCCATTCGAGAAAGCCGCAATACTCGGCTGCGGAGCAACGCGCGATACCCAGACGATGGGATTCTCCGCAGCGAGCGCGCGTCTTCCCAGAAGCGATCCGTCAGATTCCGGCAGATCCCATTCGGGAGACGCGACGCCAAGGCATTCAGTCATCCACTCGAAACGGCGGGCAGGGTCAGGAGGATTGATTGGGCCAATGGATAGTTATCGCCGAGCACGACTACTCGATCATACCGCGGCTTCCCGAGCTGCTGGCGAAGCGCTTGGCGCAGGATGCCAGCCCCACTCGGCGTGAAGACTACGAAACATGGGTGCTGCTAGCCCGAAGGTTCCATCGGCAGTTCTGCCGCCGCAAATGCCCAGGAATGCCGTGGCGGTTGTCGTAGACCGAGTGCCGCGGCGGGGGAAATTCGGATCGGCGTGAACCTGCCGACCGCCACCGTGACGAAACCTGGCGCTCCGGTGAGCTCCCAATAGACGGTCGAGCCGCAGACCGGGCAGAAGTTGAAGGTGATCGGCTGGCTGCTGTCGCCGAGCCGTGTCCATTGCGTCGCGCGCCCTCGATCGTCACCCTTTCAAGCGGGAACTGCGCCTGCGTCCCGAACACGTTGCCGGTGCGCTTCTGCACTTCGAGTGCAGTGGCATCGAGACGCGCACCGGCTCGCTCGCAGGTGACGAAGCTGGCCGCAGCTACATGATGCCTGCCGGGTTGTCACAATTTCGTCTCATCCCCTTCGATCCCATAGCCCGGCATCCCGAAAAAGCTTGCGCTCACCCTGATCGAGGTGATCACGGGCATGATCAGATCCTCCTCGTCCTCGAGATGCCGCACAAGGAACTTTGCCTCAGCCGCTCGCTCGCATCGGCATAGATGTCGGAGGCAACCCGCCGCGCGTCGTCATCGCTCTCCATCGCCCTGGAGTTAACCCGTTGGCGCTTCACCGTGCGAAGAATCTCCGCATGGATCGTCAGTGCGGTCGCCTTCCAGCACAGCGAAGCCTGGTGAGCCGCTTCTCCGCAGCGCGGAAGATCGGGAAGTAGCTGTAATCCTCTCTTACATGATGATGCCCTTCGAGGCTCTCGAGGAAGAACCGCAGCCGCGGCGCGAAGAATTTTCGGAACTCCGGCGGCTGAAGTTTTCCTCGCGGAAATCGTGTCCGCCGCCTTGGTCAGCGTGCCGAGCGCGCGGAAGCCGTCGTGCCGCTCAAGCCAGAAGCGCGCCGTCATGCCGAGGTTCAGGTGTCCCGGCCAGATGTCGCGCGATACTTTTCGAGGAGCGTGCGTTGCTGGCGGCCAGCCGGGGCGTGAGGCGAGGTCAAGGGTCAAGGTCATGGGTGGCGACGGGCTTTGCCGGATATGGCGGCTGAGCGCAGTTAATCGAGGCCTGCCGTTTGCGGCGGCCTGCCTGGATCGCCGTCACAAATGTGTCACAACCGACGCGCCGAGGACGCTTTCGCGGCTGGCGGCGGGGGCCGTTTCGCCTTAACGTGGCGCTCGCGCGTCCGCAAATGCCCGCCGCCGGATCGCCCCGCGACAAACCCGCGGGAATGCGGCGCGCCTGGAGCCGTCAGAAAAGTGTCACGGAACCGTTGTGAAGCCGCGCTAGGGGATTGGTTAAGGGTGCGTTCTGTGCCCTCGTCGGATTGCCGCGGCGCGGAACGAGAACAGGGAGAAGGGGTATGAAACCAGACTGGATTGCTTTGTCGTCCGTATCATGATTACCGTATGGGCGTCGGCGGGCATCGCGCTCGCAGGACCAGGCGCTGATCGCACGCCAAGGCGCGAGGGCCAGCTCACCACCACCGCGCTGCCGCACGACTGGTGCGGCTACGGCGCCGTCATCGACGGCTTCAAGGCGAAGTATCCGGAGATCACCGATCAACGAGCTCAACCCCGATGCCGGCTCCGGCGACGAGGTCGAGGCGATCAAGGCCAACAAGGACAACAAGGGCCCGCAGGCGCCCGACGTCATCGACGTCGGCCTCGTCGTTCGGTCCGTCGGCCAAGGCGGATGGCCTGCTGCAGCCTTACAAGGTGTCGACCTGGGACTCGATCCCCGACAGCGCCAAGGATGCCGAGGGCTACTGGTACGGCGACTATTACGGCGTGCTCGCCTTCAGGTGAACAAGGACCTCGTCACGAACGTCGCCGGCCGACTGGGCCGACCTGCTGAAGCCGGAATACAAGAACACGGTCGCGCTGGCCGGTGATCCGCGCACTCCAACCAGGCGATCCAGGCGCGTCTATGCCGCCGGCCTCGTCGGCGGCGCCGGCGGCGGCGAAGCCGGCCGGCGACCGCCGGCCTCGACTTCTTCAAGGAGCTCAACGCCAAGGGCAATTTCGTGCCGGTCATCGGCAAGGCCGCGACGCTGGCCCAGGGCCAGACGCCGATCCTGATCACCTGGGACTACAACGCGCTTGCCGGCCGCGACACGCTGAACGGCAACCCGCCGGTCGACGTCGTCGTGCCGAAGACCGGCGTCGTCGCCGGCGTCTATGTGCAGGCGATCAGCGCCTTTGCGCCGCATCCGAACGCCGCCAAGCTGTGGATGGAGTATCTCTATTCCGACGAGGGCCAGCTCGGCTGGCTCAAGGGCTACTGCCACCCGATCCGCTTCAACGATCTGGCCAAGAACGGCAAGATCCCGGCGGACGTGCTGGCCAAGCTGCCGCCGGCGGAATCCTATGCCGCCGCCGTCTTCCCGTCGCTCGACGAGCAGGGCAAGGCCAAGGAAGCCATCACCAAGCAACTGGGACGCCGTCGTCGGCGCCAACGTCCAGTAAGCTTGCGAAGTCAGCCGGGCGGCCGATGCGGCCGCCCGGCTTCTCGTTCGACGGTAGTCCGGCGCATGACGCGACATCAGCTTCTCACCAATCGTGCGGCTGCCGACGCACGTCGCGCTCCGCCGGAAGCGGCGCGCAGTCTTCGGCTGCCGACGCAATGGCTCGGCGTCGCGCCATTCTTCATCTTCGCCATGATGTTCCTGATCCTGCCGACGCTCTATCTCGATGCGTCGGCGCGTTTCAGAACGAGGACGGCGCAGTTCACGCTCGACAACATTGCCGCGCTGGCGCAGCCGTCGCATCGTCGCCGCCTACTGGATTTCGATCAAGGTCAGCGTCGCCTCGGCCATCCTCGGCGCCTTGCTCGGGCTTGCCATTGCCATCGCCATCGTGCGCGGCGGCCTGCCGAGCTGGATTCGCTCCGCGACGCTGACCTTCTCCGGCGTCGCCTCGAACTTTGCCGGCGTGCCGCTGGCCTTCGCCTTCCTCGCCACGCTCTGGGCGGCTCGGGCTCGTCACCGTGCTCCTCAACACCGTGTTCGGCCTCAACATCTACGCTGCCGGCTTCAACGTCCTGTCGCTTCTGGGGCCTGACGCTGACCTATCTCTACTTCCAGATTCCGCTGATGGTGGTCATCATCACGCCGGCGATCGACGGCATCGAAGAAGGGAATGGGGCGAGGCGGCCGCCACGCTCGGCGCCACCCAGTGCGCAATACTGGCGGATGGTGGTGATCCCGGTACTGTGGCCGAGCTTCCTCGGCACCGTCATCCTGCTGTTTCGCCAACGCCTTCGGCGCCATCGCCACGGCCTATGCGCTGACCGGCTCCTCGCTCAACATCGTGCCCATCCTGCTTTATGCGCAGATCCGCGGCGACGTGCTGCACAACGCCGCATCTCGGCTACGCCATCGCCTTCGGCATGATCGTCATCACCGGGCATCGCCAACGTCTTCTACATCGTGGTTCCGGACGCGCAGCGAGAGGTGGCTGAAATGAAGACCGGCACGCTTCTGGGCCTGGGTCGTCTTCGCGCTTGGCGCCGCCTATTTCTTCATGCCGCTGATCGCGACGCTGGAATTTTCGCATGCGCATGCGGCGCGGCGTCTATTCCTTCGACGCCTACCAGGTCGTGCTCGGCGACATCCGCTTCCAGGCAGACCTTCGCGCTATTCGGTGCTGGCCGCGATCTTCACCATCATCCTCGGCGTGCTGATCGTCGTGCCGGCCGCCTACTGGATCAGGCTGCGCCTGCCGCAGCTGCGGCCGATCGTCGAGTTCATCACGCTGCTGCCGCTGGTCATCCCGGCCATCGTCATCGTGTTCGGCTACATCCGCATGTACGGCTCGAACTCGCCGCTGCCGTTCCTGGCGAGCGATCGCGGCACCGACGCTCTGCTGGTGATCGGCTATGCGACGCTGGCGCTGCCCTATATGTACCGGGCGGTCGACACGGGCCTGCGCACCATCGACGTGCAGGACGCTGACCGAGGCGGCGCAGATTCTCGGCGCCGGCTGGACGACGATCATCACCGCGCGTCATCCTGCCCAACGTGCTGATCGCCGTGCTCTCCGGCGCGTTCCTGACCTTTGCCATCGTCATCGGCGAGTTCACCATGGCGAGCCTGCTCAACCGGCCGGCCTTCGGCCCTTACCTGCAGAACATCGGCGCCAACCGCGCCTATGAGCCGGCGGCGCTCGCCATCATCGCCTTCGCCATCACCTGGGGCTGCATGTCGCTGATCCAGATCCTGTCCCGCTTCGCGCCGAGATCGGCGAACCGCCCGAACTGATCGAGAGTCAAAGCCATGGCCGAACCATTTCTCAGTCGATCCAGCATGTCCGCAAAGTCCTTCGGCGCCAACACCGTGGTCCAGGACTTCAACCTCGACGTCGAGCGCCGGCGAGTTCGTCTCCTTCCTCGGGCCGTCGGGCTGCGGCAAGACGACGGTGCTGCGCATGGTCGCCGGCTTCGAGGAGCCGACCGCCGGGCAAGATCGTGGTCGGCGGCAAGGACATCACGCGGCTGAAGCCCAACCAGCGCAACGTCGGCATGGTGTTCCAGGCCTACGCGCTGTTCCCGAACCTGACGGTCGGCGCAGAACATCGCCTTCGGGCTGAAGGTCGCAGGCATGCCCAAGGCCGGACGCCGACAGCGCGCGTCGCCGAGATGCTCGAGATCATCAAGCTGCCGCAGCTCGGCGACCGCTATCCCTACCAGCTCTCCGGCGGCCAGCAGCAGCGCGTGGCGCTGGCCCGCGCGCTCGCGCCGAAGCCGAAGCTGTTGCTGCTCGACGAGCCGCTGTCGGCGCTCGACGCCAAGGTGCGCGTGTCGCTGCGCGAGGAAATCCGCTCGATCCAGAAGAGGCTCGGCATCACCACGATCTTCGTCACGCACGACCAGGAAGAGGCGCTGTCGATCTCCGACCGCATCGTCGTCATGTATGGCGGCAAGGCCGAGCAGGTCGGCACGCCGTTCGAGATCTACAATCGCCCGGCGACCAAGTTCGTCGCCAATCCTTCGTCGGCACGCTGAACATCCTGCAAGCGCCAAGGTGCTCGAACAGCGCCTCCGGAAGGATCGCCATCGACGGCCCGGGAGGTCACCGCCAGCGGCGGATGCGGCCGGATGCGGTAACGGCGCGGAGCGCTCCGCGCGCCTTCCGCCCGAGGCGGCGGTCAGCCTGAATCTGGGCATCGGCGGCAAAGCGCAACAGGCTCGGACGGCACCATCGAGAGGCGCGCCTTCCCTCGGCTCCGTGGCGCGCATCCGCGTCCGGCTTCCAGGAGGAACGCGGTGTCGCTCGATACACTTCAACAATCCTGAACGCCCTGCCGCCGCAGCATGGCGAGAAGGTCACCGTGAGCTTCACGCCGAGGAACCTCCTGGCGCTGGAAGGCGAGCCGGCGAGATTAGTCCGAAGAGTCTTCTCGCGCTTTTGAGGACGGCGTCCTCCCTCCGCGATACCGCGAAAGGTGCGCGGGGACGCGCTTTTCCTCCGTCCTGCCGGCAGAAACATCGTTCCGGCTTTGTTTCCGCTGAAAAATCGGCCATTATACGGGATCAACGAACCCGGATCTCCGCGTGAGCATCACGCATCCTCTACCCAGGCCAGCCACCGCTCGACGACGGCGCCATCGCCTTCGCCCGCCAGACGGGCTGCCAGTCCGGAGCGCGCGTCGCCATCCGCCGCGGCGGCGTCTGCCGGCGGCGCTCCGCGCCGAAGGCCTGGCGCTCATCCCCGGAGAGCAGCTGACGCTCCGCTCCGGGACGGGCGCGCCGACCTGCGTGGCGCGCTCTCCGGCCGACGGCGCGATCACCATCCTGTGGGGATCGATCCTCGATCGGAGGACTCTTCGCGCACGAATCTCGAAGTGGCGCGACTACCGTCTCCACTCACGATCATTTCTATTTCGACCACCGGTCCGCACGTTCCGCCGGCATTTTTCCGCTCGGGAGCGGGGCTGATCGTGGCGGACCGCCACGGCGCCAGGAATCTCACGCCCGTCGGCCTGCGAAAGCCTTCGGCGGCGCACGGCGCGAAGGGGAGATGCTCGTGCGCATCGCGCCCGCGCCGGCGGCGCACCGTCCTGCCGCGATCTGGAGGACCCGGATTGCATGCAGGGGACTGGCTTAAATCCACCATAGCGGCGGCAGGGCGGCGGACATTTTTGGCGAGAATCGCCATCTCCACGCCGATCAGGTCAACAGAGGGTCCGGGACCTGAATGGCTGCCTGTCAGGGCGCGATCAATTTCAATGACTCGCCAGAGCGCCGCGCATGATAGATGCGAGGAGAGCGTTGCCGCGAGAGGAATTCAAGGCGAGAGAGCTGGCCCGGGCGATCTGGAGTTCGACGCCCGGCAGGCCGAGCGCAGGGCATGATGGCTGAGGCGCGTGACGCCCGGCAGAAGGCGGCGCGCGAGAAGGCCGCGCAGGACGCCGAAGAGGCGCCCGGGTCGCCCGGCTGAAGGCCGAGGGAGGGGAGGCGCGCATCCGTGCCGCCGAGGAGGAGCAGCTGCGCGGAGAGAGGAAGAGCGTCGCTATCAGGAAGAGCTCATCGCCGGGGAAGCGCTCGAAGCAGAGAAGAAAGCCGGGCGCGATGCGCGCTATGCGCCGCGCGCAAAGGCGCGCAAGAGGATGGGCCGCTAGAGCGGGCGCGCGCGACGCGCTACGCGCATTTGCCGCCGCTCAGTCGGTTTCGCCGAACCCTTCATTGACGAGCGCCATTAGCGCAGCGAGGGCCGCCTCCGCCTGTGGGCCTGCCGCCTGCAGGTCGATGGTCGAGCTGAGGCGGCGGCAAGCGTCATCAGCCCCATGATGGAAGTGCCGCCGACGCTGCTGTCCCTGCTTAGCCGTGACCTCGCAGTCGAAGCCTTCAGCGCATTTGACAAAGCGCGCGGAGGCGCGGGCGATGCGAGGCCGCGCCGTATTGAACGGCAGTGACCTGATCGCGACGCGGCCCGCTCATCCGTGCGAGAACGCTCGAAGCGACGTTGATGTATTTGCGTCCGGCATCCTGCGCCCGGCAGGCCGCCACCACTCCGAGATCGCCGTTTCCCCGCTCGCATGAGCTTGATCAGCATCGGCAGGCTGACCCCGGCCACCACCTCCACCTTGGCCGGGATCCATGACCGAGATCGCCAGGTTCGACGGCGTGCCCCGAACATGTCGGTCAGCAGGATAACGCTGAACCGTCGTTCACCCGGTCGACCGCCGCCACGATGTCGCGGCGCCGCTCTTCCATGTTGTCCTCGGGGCCGATCGAAACGGCCTCGAAGGCCTCCTGATGCCCGACCACATGTTCTGAGCCGCCCGGAATTCCGCCGCCAGCTGCCCATGCGGTGACAAGGACGGAGACCGATCATCGAAAAACGCCGTTTGTGGGGAAGGGCTGCCATAATCCCTAAACTCGCGCCGACCGCAAGTCCCGATTAGGCCACATTGGGCAAAGCCGCGAGCGCGGCCACGATCAGCTGCACGGCGTGCTCGGGCGCCCGGCACCGGTTGCCGCGGAAGCGTGATACCGAGGAGCGCAGTCGATAGATCGTGCGGCTCGGGCATGCGTTCCAGCCCCGTTCGCCGACGATATCGGCGACGAGAGCGGATCGACGCCGCCCTGCTCGTGCGGCATTGGTGCTATGACGCCGCGGCCAGCGAAGCTCGATCGCCCGGCGATCGCGGCGCGGTGCGGTCGCGACGAGCCGGCCGTGGCACGGCCGAGCATACAGCCGGTCGTCGGCGATGAGCCGCGCCCCGCGCTCGATCAGGCGCCAGGCGCCAGCAGACGATTTCCGGCGCCGGACTCGCCGCGGATCAGCACGCCTCCGGCGCCGACAAGCACTGCCGCCGCATGCAACGCTCCCGACATGCGCGCGCCTAGTTCTCGGTCCCGGCAGGATCACGGTGAAGCGCGCGCCTCCACGCCGCCGTGCGCCCGCGCTTGCGGTTCTCGGCCGTGGATCGTGCCGCGGTGCGCCTCGACGATCTGCCGCGTGATCGCCAGGCCGAGCCCGGAATTCTGGCCGAACTCGTCCGGCTCCGGCCGATCGGTGTAGAAGCGCTCGAAGATGCTCTCGATGTTGTCGGCGCGGATGCCCGGGCCCGTCGTCGTCGACGTGACGATCTCGACGTTCGACCGGTCGCGCCAGCCGCGGATCGCGCACGCTTCCCTCCGGTCGGCGAGAACGACAGCGCGTTGTCGATCAGGTTGTTGAACACCTGCCCGAGCCGGCTGTCGTGGCCGAGGACGAAGAAGGCGTCCTTGCCGCAGCGGCGCGGCTCGAGCGTCAGCTGGATTTTTCGGCTCGTCGGCACGCCGGGTCTCGCGCGCGATCGACACCACCGTCTCGAGGAGCTTGGCGATGTCGACCGGCTCGGCTCGCCTCGCGGGCGAGCTCCGCGTCGAGGCGCGAGGCGTCGGAGATGTCGGTGATCAGGCGGTCGAGCCGCCTCACGTCGTGCTTGATGATGCCGATGCAGCGCGCGCGCTGGCTCGTCGGTCTTGGCGATCGGCAGCGTCTCCGACCGCGCTGCGCAGCGAGGTCAGCGGGTTCTTCAGCTCGTGCGACACGTCGGCGGCGAAGCTCTCGATCGCGTCGATGCGCTTGTAGAGCGCGTTGGTCATGTCGCGGAGCGCGCTGCGCGCAGATGCCCGATCTCGTCCGTGCGGCTGCCGAAGTCGGGGATCTCGGCGCGCGCGGTGCCGGACGCCGCGGCGGACCCGCTCGGCCGCGTGCGGCGAGCCGGCGCACCGGGCCGGCGATGGTGCCGGCGAGGAGCAGCGACAGGACGCATGGTCACGGCGGAGGCGACCAGGAACGACACGCAGAATGCGCCAGCCGCTCGGCCTGCACGATGTCGTCGATGTCGCCGGCTCTGCGTGGACAGAAGCAGCGCTGCCGAGCGATGGCGCGGAAGCGCTGCATCGGAACCGCGACCGAGACGATCGAGCTCGCCGTCTGTCGCCGACCGCGCACGACGCTCGCCGGCTGGCCGGTCAGCGCCGGCGCGACTTCAGGGTAGTCGCGCCCGTTGGCGCCGACCGATCTCGTGATAGACGGGCAGCTCGCCGCGGCGTACTCAGAGCCGCAGCCGTCCCACCAGCGCTCGAGCGATGCCTGTCTCGCCGCTCGGGCGGCGGCAGGTCGTAGCTGCAGGATCTGCCCGCGCGTGTAGAGACCGCGCGAGATCGAGGATCAGCGCGCCGTCGCGATCGTAGATGCGGGCGCGCGTGCGCGTCGGGCGAGATCAGGCGGCGCGAGCAGACGGCGCCACGCGCTCCGGGTTGATCGGCGAAGTCGGTAGCGCCGTCGCCGAAGCCGTACGGCGAGCCGCTCTGGCCGGCCTGCAGCTCCGAGGAGCTTGTCGGGATCGATGGTGATCGGCGTCGGTATCGACCGTCGCCTGAAGCGGCGATGGCCGCGGCGATGATCTCGCCCTGCGTCGAGCAGGCTCTGCACGCGCGCGTCGATCAGGCCGGCGCGGAACTGGTTCGAGATAGAGGATGCCGACGACGAGGCGCGATCGAGCCCGGCGAGGTTGAGGACGACGATGCGCCGCGTCAGGCTCGGAAGGTCGTGGCGCGGCGGAGGCGTGCTGGAGCGCCTGGCGCACGCGGCCGACAGCGGCGGCCGACGACGCGCAGGCGCTCGCGTGATCCGCGAGCGTCGCCTCGAGCCGCGCCGTCAGTCGCGGCTTCGTGTCTCGGCGACCATCCGGCCAGTTCTACCCTCCCGGAAGCGATAGCCGACCCCGTAGAGCGTCTCGATCATGTCGAAGTCGTCGTCCACCGCCTTGAACTTCTTGCTGCAGCCGCTTGATGTGGCTGTCGATGGTGCGGTCGTCGACATAGACCTGGTCGTCGTAGGCGGCGTCCATCAGCGCATTGCGGCTTTTCACCACGCCCGGGACGGCTGCGCGAGCGCCTGGAGGATCAGGAACTCGGTCACGGTCAGCGTGACCGCTTCGGCCGTTCCAGGTGCAGGTGTGGCGCTCCTGGTCCATGCGTCAGCGCGCCGCGCTCGAGGACGCGGCTCGGCGTCGGTCTGCTGCGCGGCCGCATGCCGTCGCGCGGCGGAGCGCGGCGCAGCACCGCCTTGACGCGCTCGACCAGGAGGCGCTGCGAGAACGGCTTGCTGGATGAAGTCGTCGGCGCCCATCTTGAGGCCGAACAGCTCGTCGATCTCCTCGTCCTTGGAGGTGAGGAAGATCACCGGCAGGTCGGTCTTCTGGCGCAGCCGCCGCAGCAGCTCCATGCCGTCCATGCGCGGCATCTTGATGTCGAGGATGGCGAGGTCGGGCGGGTCGTCTGTGCAAGCCCGTCGAGCGCGGAGGCGCCGTCGGTGTAGGTCTGGACCCGGTAGCCCTTCGGCTTCGAGCGTCGATGGAAACCGAGGTCAGGATGTTGCGGTCGTCGTCGACGAGGGCGATGGTCAGGCATGCAGACTCCTATCGCAGATCCGGACCGCCGGAGCTGGCGACCCCTTGCACCCTCGCTTTTGTAACAGAATGCGAACAGAATGTGGCAAGGATTTTGGGTTGCCGCTTGTCCCGGAGCTCCCGATGAGTGAAGAAAGCCTTTCCAATCAGACCTGCGCGCGAAGCCTGATGGTTGCTGGCGGGTCGGCGGCGCTGGCGACTCTGAAGCGTGGTGCGGGGCCGTTTGCGTCCTATGTCGTCACGCGCCGGCCGCTGATGGATCGCCGCTCATGCTCCTGTCGCGCCTTGCCGAGCACACCCGGAATCTCGAACGCGACCAGCGCCTCGCTCCTCTCTCGTGCGCGAGCCGCCGCCCGCGCGAGGAGAGAATGACGGCGGCGAGGCTCAGTCTCACCGGGCGCTGCGACAGGACGGCCGATGCGCAGGCGAAGGCGGCCTATCTCGCCCGCCATCCCGATGCGTCACGCTAGCGCCGGGTTCTCCGACTTTTCACTCTACCGCTTCGAGATCGAGGCAGGGCATCTCGTCGCTGGATTTGGTCGCATTGTTCGCTCTCGCCCTGGGAGGAATTGCTCGGAACGCCGGAGGCTGCGTGAGGGAGGCCTTCCAGCCGTCAATTCCGGACCCTGGTGCGAAAGATTGTATTGCGTCTGTCGCAGGGGGCGAAGCCGCGACATACAGCGACACTGCAGCCGGTTACCGGGGACACTTTGAGACGGGCGCCGCTTACCCTCTGACGGCCAGTCGAGGAGGGGTCCACCGATGCCTGCAGCGCCCCGAGCAGCGCAACGCATTTCGCAGCCCTTCGTGCGCAGCGTATTGCCTGCGTTAACCATCGCTGTTTGACCTGAGCCCTCTGATCGTGCTGGCGATCGTGCTCAAGATCCTTTGAATTGCAAACTTCGCGCTAAGATCGAAACCAGTCCGCGAACGCGCGTGCGCGCGGCAAAGCGCCGCCGCCAGAGAATGTCTATGTCTCGCTCATATTGCTCGCGACGATCAGTCCTGACGGAGAGTCATACCGAATGAGCGCCTACGTTCTCTTCTTCGGCGGCTATCATGCGACGCGAACCGACATCAACGTCTGGTCGGCGAGTGCAAAGGCGCAGAAGCCTGATGATGTTTCGACGGCTATCCGTGGCCCTCCGGCGCGAGCTCCGCGCGACGAGCGCGGTCAGCACCTTCACCGCGCACCGGCAGTTACGCTCAGGCGATCGCGACCATCCAGGAGTGCGCCACCGACTTGATCTACATCGTCGGGCACTCCAGGCGGCTCTGCGCGATTGCCAATGCGGTAGACCGCGGTCTCAAGGACACCAGCAATGTCGTCCTGGTGGCACTCGATGGCTTCGCCCCGAGCCGCGAGCAACTGGCGCGGGGAAGCCGAGCACGCAAAGTCTGGAGCGCGCCGAGAGAGTGCGGCGAAAAGCAGAGTCGAGGAACCACGATGGTCTGAAGGAAGGAGCGGTCGGGAGGCCAGGCTCAAGATCTACAAGACGACCAACTGCTACCACTCGTGGTCGCTTCGTTTCTCGGTCGTCAACAGCGCCGCCAGTGACGAGGCGGTGACATCCATCTGCCACCGGCTACGCGCAATGTCGAGGCGAACACCGGGGTTGGATTGTGAAGCTCCACAAGGAGCTGAACGGCGGCGCCGCGATTCGTGCCGCGAGACGGTAGATTGAGAGACTTTCGAAGCGGGGGCGGGCGGATCGGTTTGCCCGCCGAACTCACCTCGGCGTCACGGCGTGTTGAGCACGGTAATGCCCAGGCGCGCGCGACCCTGCCGCGCGACGCACTTTGCCTCATGCATCGCGCGCCGGAGACCGAGTCCTCCCAAGGCTCCGTGCTGTCACGAACCGACGCCGGGCGGCCGTGCTACCGCGACTACCTCGCGCGTCCCACTCGGCGTAGCTCTCGACGTCTGTCGCGAAGCGGAAGTTCGCCACCGGAGATGGAGGCATCGAGCCATGCGATCGAGATTGCGCGTTGGCTCACAAGCGCGTCGCTACCGAGTGTCGACTGCTTGGGCCACGGATCGGGAAAGAGCAGGTCGATCCGCGCGATTGATACCGGCGGCAGCCAGTCGAGGAGATCAGCGCGGCATCCTGATCGGCGAGCCGGACGTTTTGGATCGCCTCGCGAGCCGGTTGCAGTCACTGCCTTGGCGACAGCCCGCTCTCGGAGCGGCTCGACGCCAATGAACCCGTGCGGGAGTTCATCACGTGCGGCGCGTTGAGCAGATGCTCGCCGCCGCCGAAGCCGATCTCCAGCCTGGTGAAGAAGCTTCGACAGGAATCATGAAAACCGCGCGAGCCTCTCAGGCGCCGGCTCCCCAGCGTCGATCAGGGGAGCTTCGGCAGGACCGTCTCGATCGCCTGCCGTTGGCCGGGTCAGGGCGCGCTGCGCTGCGCCGTCCTAGAAGAACGAACCGCCGCGCTGCTCGCTCGTTCCCTACATCGCAGCGCCGATCGGGCCAGCGCGCTCCTGATCTCCTTGGCGAGGTCCGTGCGCTCCCACGACGAAAGCCGCCGTCCTCTGCCCGGCGCGCGGCCGAAGTGCTGCCGTGGGAACGCGCGATCTGCGGCGGCTAGATCGGCCAGACGAAGGAAGCTGCCGGCTCTCCTGCGGATGTTCGTGCAGGTCAGGCGGGAAGAGCTCGGGCAGCACCTTCGCCGAGGCTTGCGCTCGTCGACTTTGCCGGTGCCGTGGGTGTCGACCAGCAGCGACATCGGATCGGCGACGCCGATCGCGTAGGCGATCTGGATGGTGCAGCGCTCGGCGAGGCCGGCGGCGACCACGTTCTTGGCGAGATAGCGCGCCGCATAGGCGGCCGAGCGGTCGACCTTGGTCGGATCCTTGCCGGAGAAGGCGCCGCCGCCATGCGGCGCATAGCCGCCATAGGTGTCGACGATGATCTTGCGGCCGGTGAGGCCGCAGTCGCCGTCAGGGCCGCCGACCACGAAATTGCCGGTCGGGTTGACCAGGAAGTCGGACGGCTTTCTTCGGCATCCAGCCCTTCGGCAGCGACGGACTCGACCGCGTCGCGCGATCAGCTCGCGCACCATGCCGGGCGTGTATTTCTTGCCGTTGCGGTTCTGCGGCGTTGTGCTGCGTCGACACCACGACCTTGGTGCAGCCGACCGGCTTGCCGTCGACGTACTGCACGCGTGACCTGGCTCTTGGCGTCGGGCTGCAGGTCGAACAGCTTGCCCGGAGCGGCGCTGCTCGGAGAGCACCTCGAGGATCTTGTGCGCGAAGATAGATCGGGGCCGGCATGAACGAGCCCTTCTCGTAGACCTCGCTCTCGGTGCAGGCGTAGCCGAACATCATGCCCTGGTCGCCGGCGCCTTCCTCCTCGCCGCCCTTCTTCTTCTTGGCGTTGACGCCCATCGCGATGTCGGGCGACTGGCCGTGCAGCAGCACCTCGACGTCGGCGCCGTGCCAGGAGAAGCCGTCCTGGTCGTAGCCGATGTCCTTGACCACGCCGCGCGCGATTTCGGTCAACATCTCGCGGTTCATCACCGTCGTCGCCGTTGAACTTCTTCAACAGCGGCTCCTGCCCGCGGCATTCGCCGGCGATGACGATCTTGTTGGTGGTGGTCAAAGCGTCTCGCAGCCGAGCCGCGTGTTCAGCCTGGCTGTCGTCCGCGATGCCGAGCTTGATGTCGTTCGCCAGGAAGGCGTCGAGGATCGCATCCGAGATCTGGTCGCAGACCTTGTCCGGGATGCCCTTCGAAACGGACTCGCTGGTGAAGAGATAATTGCGCTGTAACATTGGGCCCCTGACGACTTGGCTGGATAGGAGGAAGGACGCGGTCGCGATTGCGGCGGGACTTTCCCGCCGCTCCCATGTCGTCAAGATTGTTGAGTCGATCCCGCCGCTGGAAGGAACGAGTGCCCGCCGCAGGCCCTAGGCAGGAAAATCCTCGCCCAGCGCCCGCACCAGCTCGACGATCTTGCGCCGCACCTTCGGGTTCTTGATGCGTGTAAAGGCGCGGCTGAGATCCAGTCCTCGGACGTGGACATGAAGTCCATCATGAAGGCGGCGCTCTCTCTTCCTTCAGGCCGCCATGCGCTTCCGGATTAGGATCCGGGAAAGAAATACGCCACCGGCACTCCAGGGCATCCGACGCATGGCCTGCAGCCGGCTCGCACCGACGCGGTTCGTGCCTTTCTCGTATTTCTGGATCCTGCCTGGAAGGTAATGCCGAGCCGCTCGCCGAGCTTCTCCTGACAGGCTCGAGCATCTTGCGTCGCATCCTGATGCGGCTTCCGACATAAATATCGGTAGGATTTGGCCGGTTTACCCGTTTTCTGTGGACCGTCGATCACAGTGCCCTCACGAATCCGTTATCGAAGTACAGGCCCCCGCCCCTGCAAACCGGTGCTGACGGGCGTGGTGGGAAAACAGCGCCCAAATCCGCCCAAAAGCAGGAATCAAGCACTGCATATGAACAAATCAATCATGGTGCGGACGGCCGGTAAAGATCTTTGTTGAAACACGATCATCAGGCAAACAGCCAGCGATAGAAGAGAAATAAGGTCTCGCCACCGAGCGTAGAATGGAGGCGGAATTGCCGCGGCAGACGGGCATCGAGCATCACACCCTTCGGCCGAGTCGGCTAAGTGTAGTCGCCCGCCCGTAAGCGTCAATGACGGCCGAAATGCCGGTATTCGCTCCCCACCAACGGTAGCCCCTCCTTCTACGGCGCCCGCGCTTGATGGAAATGCTGATAGGGCCCGATGGTTCGGCCAAACCATCCGTCATTCGTCAGATTGAGCATGAAGGCTGGCGGCGGGCCTTCGCCCAGCACTCGGCCGGAGAGAGGTGATTTCGTAACAGATGAGCGGCAGGAAGGGCGGCGCGAAGGGGAGCGCGATGGACCGGCGGAACGGCCCGGACGAAAAAGCGCTGGGCGCGAGCTGCTGCAGCCAGCCGTCGAGAAACTGATAGCGGCTCAGGAAGTCGCCTGCCGGAAAAATTCTCCGGAAGGGGACGAGGTGGACCTTGTCGTAGGCGTCGGGAATCGTGCCGTCGTCGCCGATGGCGTAGACGGTATTGTAGACCTGCCGCTCGCCGTTCGGCGGATATTCCTCGCGGTAGGCGCCGGTGACGAGCGCCGTTCCCGGCGGCAGCAGTTCGGCGATCGCCGCGAGCGCTCCGGCATCCTGCGTCAGCGGAAACGGGAAGGCGGATTCCGGCCACACCAGGATCGTGCCCGTTGGTGAGTGGCGATCCCTCCGGGGCGCTCAGCTTATAATATGTGCTGAGCACCGAATCCTTGTTCTCGGGATTCCCATTTCTGCAGCTGATCGAGCGCCGGCTGCACGATTCATGGCGCTGACGTCCGGGACGAAAGCCGCGCTCGCCTGCGACAGGCGCAATGCCCCGTAGAGGCCGAAGCGCCGCCACCGCGAGCACTGCCAGGCTCGGCAGCGCCAGATTGCGTCGCCGCTCGCCGATCGCGGCAGCGCCAGCGCGGCAGGCGCCGCGAAGGTCGCCACCGCGAGAATATTCAGCGCGTAAAGTCCGAAGAGCGCGGCGGATTGCATCAGATCTCGCCGCCGGTCAGCGCGTAGCCGACCGCGTGTCCAGGGAAAGCCGGAGAGGATATGGCCGCGCAGCCATTCGACCGCGCCCATGATCCGGCGGCGAGCGCGAAGATCCGCCGCCAGTCCTCGCTCCACAGAGCTGCGCCAGCGCGACGCCCAGTCCCCGAGAACAACGCCAGGCCGGCCGGGCAGAAGGACGACGGCGATGGCGCCGCCCACGCGAGTTGGTCGGCCTCCACCAGAAGGCATCGCCGACCCACCAGAGGCCGGCGAGGAAACAGCCGAAGCCGAAAAGCCAGCCGATGGAGAGAGCCGGACCGAACCGCCGCACCCGTCCGCTGCGCGCTTCCGCCACGGCTCCGTCGATCAGCAGGCGAGTACGGGAAACGTGATGCACAGGACCGGGAAGATGAAGAACGGCGGCATCGCGAGCGCCGAGAGCGCGCCCGCCGCTAAAGCCATTCCGCGTCGTCGCCAGCCCCAGGACAGGATGACCGCATTTGCCAGGCGATCCATGGGGTGCGCCGACTCGCTCTGCCGATCTCGCTTTGAACTGTTGCTGACGAGGTGCGCCCGCCGAAATCAAGGGCGCGGCCAACGCCGAGAGTCACCACGTCTTCTGCAACGACGACCGGCGATTGCCGGCCGTTACGATGATGGTCGCGCCGAATGCAGATCGGCGCCGGCGAGATTGCTACGCTGCGGTGCTCGCGCAGCTCGCGGCGCGATCTTCTGTTTCCATTCGGCGCGATTACTCCATCACCACCTTGCCGAAGCGATCCTCGAGGCTCGTCGTAGCTCGCCGCTTCGGTGACGAAGCGCTTCTTGCCGCTCGGCAGGCTGGTGAGCACCTGGTTCACGCAGGCGATCAGCCTCGCGCTTCTTGTCGGTGGGAAGCTTGCTGACCGGTCCGTTTGATCCCGGTGCAGCACGCACCTGCTCGACCGCGCGCGGAAAGTTGGACCCGCAGCCGCTGGCGAGAACACGCCCGCCGATCAGGTGGCGACCGCGCCGAGTGCGGCCGCGAAGAAGATAGCTTTGGTGTTCATGACTCTGTCCCTTATTCTCGCGGCATGCTCTTACCCGGCATGCTCTCGCTTGCTGGAGCGCAGAGCCAGATAGAGCCGCTCTGTTTCCGTCATGTTGCACGCGGATCAGAAGCGGTTTCGTTTGGTCTTCGCGCCGAAAAAATGCGCTGATGGTCACGTTCGACTTCGAGTGCGGCGGTGTGCGAGCGGACAAAAAATCACGCGACGCGCCCCTTCGTTAAGCGCGAGAACGTAAGAATGCGGATTGTGGTTGCATCTCGCCGGCCGGACAATGAAGATGCCTGGCGGACGGTCGAGGAAGGACGAGGGAATGGGCGCGGGTCTTCTCGCGGAGAGTGTTGGGCGCCGGTCTTCTGGCGTTCGTGGCGTGTTTGCGCCGGCGCGGGCGGACGAGAGCCTCCAGCGACGAATTCTACGCGACGCTTGGTCCCGCAGCCGGTGCGACGGCGGCGGCTGCCTCAGTAGTCCGACTGCGCTTCTCGTCAGCGGCATGATCGGCCCCGGCTCCTACGAGGAGTTTCACGCGGCGGCTGATGCGCGCCTCCCGAGCTGGTGGTGCTTGACGGCCCGGGTGGCGTGCTCGGCTAGAGGCGCTGTTGATCGGCCAGGAAATTCACCGCCGCCATCTTACGACCGTGGTCGGTCCGCGCACCGCTCCTGCGCGTCCGCCTGCGCGGTGGTGTTCCCTCCGGCCGCACGCAAGCTGCTCGGTTCCGGCGCCTCGATCGGGCTGCACTCGGCCTCCTACGCCGATGGGCGGTGCCGATCCTGAGGCGACCGCCATCGTGGCCGAATATCTGCGCCAGGTCGGCGTTGCCGCGCGCCCGCGTTGAGGCGCATGGCGCAGACCGCGCCGAGCGATATCCGCTGGCTCACCCGGGCCGAGCAGAAGGCCATGGGCATCCGCGCCTTCAAGCCGCGCTAGTCGCTAGCCCGCCACCGCTCTTTTCTGCCTGACCGGGGGCGGCCTTTGCCCCGGTCGCGGATACGCGACCCGCTTGATGCGGCGCGGATCGGCGTCGAGGCACCTCGAAATCGTAGCCCGGCACCGCTTCCACCACCCTCGCCCTTCGGCGGTATGCGGCCGGTCGCGGCGAACACCAGGCCGCCGATCGTCTCAATGTCATCGCTCCGTTCGCCGACCTGGAAATTCGGATGACCGATCACCGCCGCCGCCGCCCGAGTTCCGTGCGCGCATCCGCGTCGTAGACGCCGTCTGCGACCCGAGGTCACCACCGGCTCCTCCCTCGAGGTCATGTTCGTCCTCGATCTCACCGACGATGATCTCCCACCCAGGTCCTCCAGCGACACCAGCCCGTCGGTGCCGCCATACTCGTCTATGACAGGCGCCATCTGGGTGTGGCTCGACTGCATGCGCTTGACGAGCGCGCGCGCGGCATCGAGGCGGCGCGAGCGCACCGGCCGCACGAGGCGCGATGCTTCCAGCGTTGCTGTAAGATCGACTGCCGAAATCGAAGCTCGGCTTGCCGGACTTCTTCGTTGCAGCGGCGCTGAGCGCGCGATCGGCGATCCAGGCCATCAGGTCGCGGATGTGCGCCATGCCGACCGAGGTCGTCGGCGTCTCGCGGTATGCAGGCATGCGCAATGGCTCGACTCGCGGAAGATCGCGATCACCTCGGCAAGCGAGCTGTCGATGTCGATCGCCTCGATGTCGGCGCGCGGGATCATGACGTCGTCGACCCGCATGTCACCGAGTTTCAGGATGGCGCGCAGCATGGTGCGCTCGTCGGCCGTGAGTCTCGCCCGCCGCCTCGTCGGCAGCGATCGCGTCTCGATGTCGGCGCGCGCCGAACCGTTCTGGCGCACGCCGAGCCGCCGAGAAGCGCCGCCCTGAGCCTGGAGACTATGTCAGGTTGCTGGCCCGCGCTTTCGGCAGGCGGGCCTTGGGACTTCGACCTTGGTCGTCGCTCATTGTCTTGGAGGAGTGGCGTAGGGATCGGAAATCCCCAGCGATTTCAGCGCAACTCTTTCCAATTGCTCCCATTTTCCGCATCCGTCCTCCCCCTCGTGGTCGTAGCCGAGCAGGTGTAGATAGCCGTGGATTAACAGGTGAGCCATGTGGTCTTCAAGCGGCTTGTCGGCGAGGCCGCCTCCCGCTTGAGGGTTTCGGCCGAAAGGATGACATCTCAAGAAGCCGTCCGCCCGTCTGCGGAAAACGACAACACGTTGGTCGGCATGTCCTTTCCGCGCCATTTGCGGTTGAGTTCCCGGATACCGGCATCGTCGGTGAAGAGGATCGAGAACTCAGCTGTCTCGCTTGCCTTCGAGGCCGAAGCGGGAGGGGGCGCACCGCGCCGACATCGCCGAGCACCGCCTCAGCCGCCTCGATCGCCCGCCGCGCCAGCATTTCGAGCGCCGCCTGCGGAGACCGCCTCCGGCCTCGACGGCGACCAGGATGAGCGGCGCTTTTCGCCGCTTTGCCGGCGCCCGACCTTGCATCAGGCTGTCGCCGCGTCGCGCCGCTGGCACGCGCCATGCTCTGTCAACCCGCATGTGATAAGCGTGGGGGATGGCCGTGGCCAAGAACTCCTCCCGGATGTGCTCGAAGAACCCGCAGGTCGTGAGATTGCTTTTCGGCGCGACCGGCGATCTTTGCAAGCGCAAGCTCCTGCCGGGTCTCTACCATCTCTGCACGGCCGGGTTCATCCCCGGTTGCCGCATCATCGGCGTTTCGCTCGACGAAATCGACGCCGATGCTTTCCCGCAAGGCTACGCGCTCGGCGCTCGATCGGTTCTCCGCGCGCAAAGTGGAGAGGAGGACTGGCAGCGCGTTCGCCGCGATGCTCGATTACGTCGCCGATGTCCGCCGGCGCCGCGCGCCGCTGAAGGCGGCCGTCGAGCGCGCCGAAGCGGCGCTCGGAAAGACATGCTCGCCGCATACACTATCTCTCGGTTCCGCCGAGCGCCGCACTGCCCGCCGTCGCGCACGCTCGGCGAGGCGGGCCTCGTCGAGCGCGCGCCGCATCGTCATGGAGAAGCCGTTCGGGCACCGACCTCGCCAGCGGCCGGTATCGCTCAACGCGCTGCTGCATCGAGGTCTTCGCCGAGGAGCAGATCTTCCGCATCGACCACTTCCTCGGCAAGGAGCCGGCGCAGAACATCCTCGCCTTCCGCTTCGCCAACGGCCTCTTCGAGCCGATCTGGAACCGCAACTTCATCGACCACGTGCAGATCGACGTGCCGGAGACGCTCGGGCTCGGCAAGCGCGCGGCGTTCTACGAGACAGACCGGCGCGTTCCGCGACATGGTGGTGACGCACCTGTTCCAGATCCTCGCGCTTCATGGCGATGGAGCCGCCGACCGCGCTCGAGCCGAAGCCGATCAGCGAGGAGAAGAACAAGGTCTTCCGCAGCATGCTGCCGATCGAGCCCGCGGCACGTCGTGCGCGGGCAGTACACCGGCTACCGCGACGAGGAGGGCGTCGATCCCGAGTCCGACACCGAGACCTTCATCGCGCTGAAGTGCTCGCATCGACAACTGGCGCTGGGCCGGCGTGCCGTTCTACCTGCGCACCGGCAAGCGCATGGCGGAAGGCCAGCGCATCATCTCGATCGCTTTCCGCGAGCCGCCGAAGAGCATGTTCCCGGCCGGCTCCGGCGTCGGCGCGCAGGGACCCGACCACCTGACCTTCGACCTCGCCGACGCGTCGAAGATGTCGCTCTCGTTCTACGGCAAGCGGCCCGGGCCCCGGCATGCGGCTCGACAAGCTCAGCCTGCAGTTCGCGATGCACGACACCGGCCTGCTCGGCGACGTGCTGGAGGCCTACGAGCGGCTGATCCTCGACGCGATGCGCGGCGACCACACGCTGTTCACCACCGCCGAGGGCATCGAGCGGCTGTGGGAGCTCTCGACGCCGCTCTCGAAAACCCGCCGCCGGTCAGGCTCTCACGCACGAGCCCGGCTCATGGGGTCCTGAACATCCATCCAGCTCGACGCCCCGCACGCGCTGGCGCCCTCCCCTTCGAACGCGGCTGGCGCAACCTCGAATTCTGTGGGCGGGTGGCGCTCAGAGATCCTTCAAGCCTGACGCGAACGAAGGATTGATGCGAAGACCGACGCCTGGCATCCTCCAGACGCGCGGAACGCGCGATCCGAGGACCCAGGGAAGGTGCCTCGGGATCGCTAGATCGCAGCATGCGGCGAGCCGGCTGGAACGAAACACTGATCGGCGTCGTCGGCTTTTCGCCGCGCCGCTTTCATGCGCATTTCATTCTTCTTCTCGGCTTCGGCGTCGAGCTTCCGTCCCGCCGCTTCTGGAACTCTTTACCTTGCAATTGGGGTAGCGGGTTATGCCGGCGGTGCCTGGCTTGCAAGATTCCTCAACCGCCGCGGTTCATCAGTGCGTCTCGACCGGAAATGCCCTTATCCCCCACCTCCACATCGATCCCGCTCTTGTGGCGCTCCTGATAAAAGAAAAACCCACCGACCACGATGACGGCGATGAGCACGCCGATGATGAGATAAAGACTGCCTGGATTGCGCATGCCCGCCTCGCGAGAATTGCCGGAGTGAAACGCCGGCGCCGCGCGTTCGTTTCATCGGCGACGCAGGAGACGCGCTGCGGACCCGCGCGTTTTCCGCTACCGCATCACGGCGCGCCTGTTCATACTCCCCTAACCAAATGTCGCGCGGCTCGCGCGCGGGGAATTTCACGACCACCGATCTCACCTATCTCGCCCTGACGGCGATGCTGACCGGCGGCCTCTGATCCCCTACATTTCTTGCCAGGTGATCACCAACGGCCGCCTGCGGCCTGCGAACTACACCGATCCCGCGGCGCGCCCGGTGCCGCTCTGGGGCAAGCACGCGCCGACCGCGCCTACATGAACGCGGTGGAGACGTTCGCGCCGTTTGCGGCGCTGGTGCTCGTGGCGCACGTGTCGCCGGCAAGGCGAACGGCATGACGGCGTTCTTTGCGGCGAGTTTCTTCTGGCTGCGCCTGATCCACGCCATCGTCTATTTTGCCGCCATCCCCTACATCCGCACCGTCGTCTTCACGCTCGGCTTCCGTCTGCGTTGTCGGGATCTTCTGGCAGGTGATCAGCTTAGCGACGCCCTGGCGCGTTCAGATCAGCGACCTTCGCAGCGCCCATCGCCCCGGTCCGTGCGCGGCCGCGAAGAGCAGCCCGGCGGCGAACGGAAGTGGCTCATGAAGCCGCCGAACTCGAGCTGCCCGAGCTGGTCCGAGCCCCAGCGCGGGGGCCGTGGAAGGCGAACGCCAGGAAGACGACATAGAGCGCGGCGAGCAGCGCCGCCCTCGCTGAAAACGCGCCGGAGAGGAAGGCGAGGACCAGCAGCAGCTCGAAGATCGCCGCGCACCAGGTGAGGAAGAGCGGGAAGGGGAACCCCGCCGACGCGATGTAGCCCGCGGTCGCCCCGATGCCGGTTGCTGGACCGGAAGCCGGCCCTTCATCAGGAACAGGGCGGCGAACACGATCCGCCCGGATGAGCACGGCGTGATGGCCTTCCCAGGCCGGATCGGACCCGGCGTTCATGGGCGTAACCCCGCGCCTGGCGGCGCACTGCTGACCTTCCGAAAATGGCGCATATCGCATCATCGCGTCTCCTCATGCGGCGGGGGCGCCGCTTTGTCCACACGACGAGCGGAGCGGATTGAAATCGACAAGCCGCAGCAGGTTTTCTGCGCCCGGCGGCGCTGTTCACCCGCCGCGCCGGTTTGCTATGGCAGACGCGCCTTCAGCCGGAGGACTTCCCGCGCCGCCGCGAACCGAACACTCCCGCGCCGCCGCTCGAGCTTGGCCAGTCGCGCCCGTACTCGAGCTGGAGGTGTTTCTTCTCCTGCGAGCCGACTCTGCTCCGTTCTCGGCGCGCCTGCTTCAAGCTTAGAGCCGCTCGTCGATGCCGTCGGGGAGGACCGGCTGACCGCAAAATCCGTTTCGTGTCGCAGTTCCCCGGCATCTCTTCTCCGGCGTGGTGACCCTGAACAATCCTCGCCGCGAGCGCCACGCCGGGCGGCAAACGCACCGGCTTCGACGCGATGCGTGCCGTCTACGACATCAACCGGCGAGGCGTTCGAGTTCGAGGAGCACTGCGCCGAGGCCGGGCATGACCGCACGCCAGAAGCCGAGGTCATCGCGCATCTCTCTACGCTGATCGGCATCGACCTCGCCAGTGCCGCGTTCCGGCTGAAAGAGCGTCGACCAGGGCGCTCCGCTGGCACACAAAATACGCACGCCAGAACGGCATCCACGTTCCCCGCCCACCTTCGCCGTCAGCCGCATCGTCAACAACACTATGTCGAGGCGGCCAGACGATCCGAGGAATGGGCGAAGGAGCCTCGGGCTCCAGCTGGCGAAGGCCGCAAGCGCTGCCAGCCCTCTCCCTGGGAGAGGGTGTGCGCCGAAGGCGACGGGTGAGGAGTCGTAAGACCCAAGGCCTTTCCCTGAGAGAGTCGTGGGATTTGCGGAGTTTGCTCTGGCCTGAGCACCGCCTTCGCTCAAACCCCGGATCGCAGGGGCGTCTCAGGCGGCACGGCGTCGTCGTCTTCCGAGCGCTCTCCGTTGTGTGCGGCTCAATCGTGCAGAATGACATTCAGCAGCGAGCCGTGGACCTCGCAGGTGGCCGTTGTAGTCGATGAAGCCCAGCTTCCTGAATTTGTTCATGAAGTGGCTCACCCGCGGACCGCGTCGTGCCGATGATTTCGGCCAGCGTCTCCTGGCTGATCTTGCGTGGTGATCGACTGCGGGCCGCCCTCCTTGCCGAAATTCGCCAGCAGAAGGAGCGTTCGCGCCAGCCGCTTTTCGCTCGAATTGAAGAGCTGGTCGACCAGGTCCGACTCCACGCGGATGGTTCGCTCGACGAGATGCGTGATGAACGTCTCGGCGAATTGCGGCTCTGTGGAGGGCGCGCAGCATGGTCTGCTTCTTCAGCCGGACGACGTGGCTGTCGGTGATTGCCTTTGCCGTTGCCAGGCGCACGGGCTGGCCGGTCAGGCATCCTCGCCATAGAATTCGTCCGGCCGCAGGATTGCGACGACCGCTTCCTTGCCTTGGCTGGAAACGACGGTCAGTTTTACTTGGCCATCAAAGATAATATGCCGCGTCAGCGGCATCGCCCGGACTGAACACCGTCGATTTTTTGGTAATTTAGATGGTCTTGCCGGCGCCTGCTTGGGCAAGGAAGACTTTCAGGTCAGACAGTCGTTTTGCTTTCCGAGCCAAGCTGCCCCCACTCGTCTCAGGATCGGCGCGGGACGCTCCGACTTAAATGCGCTTTGTGCCGTAGCGGACAATAGCCGCCTTTAAAGGCTGAGTTGCGGAATTAAGTGGAACCCCTTCACATCTGCGAAACCATGGCTCACTCACCGGCGAAGCTTTGCCCTATCTCTGGCTACAGCCGGGCAGAGGGAGACGGCGATGTCGCACGCGGGGAAGCTGCTCGGGCAGGAGATGAACGACCTTCTCAAGAATGGCGACCGAGGTGCCGCCTTCTACGAGGTCTCACGCGCAAGCGCTAGAACGGCGACGTCTTGAAACCGTTGACGAAATCGCCTGCCACCGGGCATACGGAAACGCGATCGGGCACCGGCGAAGTATGGGATTTGGCTCGACGAAGGCGCCCGGTCGAACCTGACCGTTCCCCTTGCGCAGTCCCGAATGGGCCGAACCCGCAGCGCGCCGATTGTGATCAGAGGGCCGCGCCCATCCGCTCAACGCAGGGGTGAGCAGTATTGCACAGTCAAGGCCGAGCAAACTGTCGGTGGGGGCGAGGGCATTTGTCGCATGCCGCCGAAGAACCGATGGGTCTGTTGCCAATGGGCGCGCCATCGCGACGGCGCGCCTCGCAGAACGAGACTGTGCCGGATATTGCTCTCAAGTCGCTGGGCCGGGATGCCGCTGAGTATGAAATCGCGGCTGCGCGACATGCAGGGCCGTTCACCGCCGCTGACAAGACACGCATGCCGATGATCTTCTCCGACCCGCATTTGCCGGATAATCGATCATCTACGCCAACCACAGCTTTCTTTCGCTGACCGGTTATGAGCGGCAAGAGGTTCTCGGCAGAGCTATCATTTTGGCAGGGCCGGGACAGCCCGGATGCGCAGCGGCTGATCGAAGGCTCGCTCAGCGCCAGTCTGTTCGACGGCCACCCGGGGATTCGCTGCTACCGCAAGGACGGCGAATCGTTCTGGGCCATCGTCTTCATTGGGCCGGTGCTGAATGCCGACGGGCATGTCATGCAGCACTTCGTTTCATTCATACGACGTCACAGCCCGCCGGCAGGAGGGCGGCACCTGCGCGCGCGCTCCTGAACCGTGAACCACCGCACCAGAACACGCTTGCCACCGTTCAGGCGATTGCCCTGCAGACGCGTTCGGCGTGGACGACCAGGACGCCAAATCGAAGCCTTCGAGCAGCGCATATTGGGGCTTTCGGCAGCCGCCGGTTGTTGGGCGGCAAGAACTGGGAGGGGGGGCGACCCTCGGCGCAATGTGCGGTGCGATCCTGGAGCCTTTGGCCACAATGGCCCCGCCTCGCTTCACGATCGAGGGCGATGAAGTGCTGCTGCTGCGGCCGAAGCTGGCATTGACCTTCGCGCTGGTCTTCCAGGGAACTGGCGACCAATGCTTCTGAAATACGGCTCGATGTCGAATGGCGACGCCGGCCGTGTTCGTATTTCCTGGCAGTCGAGCCGGGGCCGTCGTCCGGCAAGACCTTGCGGCTCCGCTGGCAGGAGAGCGGCCGGACCCTACGTGGGCAGCCCGATCGCAGGGGCTTCGGATAGCACCTGATCGAGGGGCGGGCTGGCCGAGGGCTGCAGGGCGAAGTGTCGCTCCCGCTTCGCGCCCGGTGTCGTCTGCGAGATCGTCATGCATTCCCGTCAGGAAACGGACACCAGACATGAACCCGCCCCCACAGCCTCGCGTCCTGCTGGTCGAGGACGAGATCCTGGTGGCAGGGATGCTGCAGATCATGCTCACCACCCTCGGCTACGCTCTGGCCGGAACCGGCTCCGCGTTGATGAAGTGATGCAGATCATCGATCGGGAAGCCATCGACGCCGTGGTGTTGGACATCAATCTCGACGGCGAGATGGCCTGCCCGATCGCCGACGAGCTGATGACTCGCGCCATCCCCTTCCTCTTCTCCACCGGCTACGGAAGCGAGCCTACCGGATGGCTATGAAGGTATTCCGCTGCTGAAAAAGCCCTACCGGCGCTCGGCACTCGGCGAGGCGCTGACGGGCCTTCTGCGGCAGGGATGATTGCCGACCGTCCCGGTCACCGGCTCTTTGGGATCGAGATTCGAAAACGCGGATTTCCGTGCAATTGCAGACGGCCTGAACACCTGACCACCACGCATCACCTCGCCCAAGCCGCCTGACGCGCGCCAACCCTCTCCAGTGGGAGAGGTGCCGTTTTCGCGTCTCGCGAAACCACGAATTGAGGGTCTCCGGCGCGACTGCTTCAAGCACCGACGATGATTGTCCACGCCTGCCGGCGACGGACGCCAGTCCTTTCCCGGCTGATTTCTTCATCTGCTCTTATCGGGAAATTTTCGCCGCCTTGCGCGTTTGCAGCTGCATGAGTGTGGGGGAGGTCTTGAGAAGAATGGAGGTTAGCCATGGAAACGTCCTCTTACCTCGTTCTGGCCGCCGCGCTTTGCGGCGGGCGCAGTGGCGATGACGAGCGCCCCGGCATCCGCGCCGCAGGGCGTCAGCGTGACCTTCGGCGTACGGCAACTGGGATAACGACCATGGCATTATGACGACAACGGCTGGGGTCGCCACCACCGGCACCACCGCCGCCGCATAACTACGACCACGTGGCGCCGGGCTTCTACATGAACTGGCGTCGCCAATCCGGAGGGCGCGCGCCTACTGCATCCACGCTTTGCCGCCACTACTATCGCGACCGCGATTGCTGGCGTCAGTGGGACGGCGATATCGTCTATCGCTAATGACCCCGCGCCACCCTCACCTTGCGGGAGGGGGCAGGAGGAAGCATGAAGACACCGCGCCCAGCCCTCTCTCCCCTTGTGGGAGAGGGTATCTCGCTTTGCGAAACGACGGGTGGTCGTAAGGATCTAGGTTCGTCCTAGGGTCAGATCGACCGAACGACACCCTCGATCTCGCGTCGCATTCGCGGCCCCTCATCCGTCGCCTTCGGCGACCTTCTCCTGGGGAGCATGTAGGCACACACCCGCACTCCTCCGCAACCCCCGCAGGCGCAACTCAAACCGCTGACACGTTGCAGAGGAATACACCCATTTCCGCTTGACTTTGCCCCCTGCACTACCCCGTAGTCGCCAACGCTCGGGGGCTGGTAATGGGGCGGGTAAGCCACGCGAAGGGATGAGACCGGAGATCAGATCGCAGAGCCAGGTTGATGCCGAGCGCTGAGCTCGCGACGCCCTCACCGTCGTCGGACCCAACCTGTTCTGAACGTCGAGAACGCGCGTTCGAAGCAGTGGCTGTTCGTGCTGGAAGGCGAACGGCAAGCGCCGCTATGCCGGGCTCGGATCAGCCGGCGGTGCCAAGCGGCGCGAAGGTCACGCTGCATCGAGGCGCGCCGCAAGGCCGATGCGTTACCGCCACGCCATCGCCAACAACGACGATCCGGATACTGGATGCGCGCCGGGCGACGATGCTGTTCCTGCCCTACGCGCTCGCCTACGTCGACGAGGTCCGGACAAGCTGGCGCGGCGGCAAGACGGAAGCCAGCTGGCGCCGGTGCCTTCACGCACCATGCCAGAGCGCTTCGCCGCGCTGCCGGTGGCGACGATCACGGCCGACGACGTCCGGCCGATCGTCGAAAGCGTGCTGGCGGAGAATGCCGAGACCGGCCGTCATCTGCGCGCCCGCCTGGAAGCGGTCTTCAACCGGGCCTCGACGCGACGGGCTGCGCAGGACAACCCGCCACGCGCGATGCTTGGCGCTGGAGCGCCGCCGGCCGTCGACGCGAGTGCGCTCGCATCCGGCGCTGCCCTACGAAGAGGCGCCGGCCGTGTACGCGGCGGCCGGACCGGCGCACAGAGCTGATGATGTTGACGGCCACCCGCGCCAGGCGGAAGTCGCCGGCGCCTGCCGTTCGGAATTCCACGTGGACGCCAGCGAGCCCGTCTGGAAGATCCCGGCGCACCGCGTCAAGAACGGCGAGGCGCACGAGATCCCGTCACCCCGCAGATGCTCGCGCCTCGTCACGCCGCTACTCGAGGCCGCCGACGATCCTGACGGACTGCTGTTCCCAGCGCCCGCGTCGACACCATGCTCGTGTCGCCTTCAAGCGCGCTACCGGGCTGCGCGAACTACACGCAGCACGGACTCCGCTCGACGTTCCGCGACTGGTGCGGCAACGAGACCAACTTCCCGCGCGACATCGTCGAGGAAACCTACGGCCACGGCATCGAGGACCCTGTGGAGAAAGCCTACCGCCGCCGTCGCAGGCGCTGGCGAAGCGGCGCAAGGCGACGGCGTGGAACGGCTACGTTGCGGCACCGGCGCTGCGGTGCAGCTGACCAGAATTGGCTTCTAGCCCGGCGCCGTCTCCACCGCCACGACCAGCAGCCGCCGCTGCGCCTCGAGCAGCACCGCGGTCGCCTCGCCTTAACGGCTCCCCTGACGGCCTTGGCGGGGCATCCTGGCGCGAAGGAGGGACCTCGACTCTGAGATCGGGTCCCTGAGACCTAGTCTCGCGAGGAGGCTCGCCGGCCATCGCCCGCAGGTCTTTCTCGATGGAAGTGAGGAGCCCGGCCATCTCCTCTTCGTCCGACGGATCACTCTGCAGCCGGGCTTCACCATGATCCCGGCGAGGGTCTTCGCAGGTAGCCACAAAGAGATCTCATCAGTCAGCGCATAGACCGCCTGGAGCTGCGCTTCCCTTCGGCGAACGCGGCGTCATGGCCGCTCTCCTCGCGCCAGCGCCGGCTCTCCTCACTCCACGCATCCCACGTCGCCTGGCGCGCCTCCTGCACCACTTCCTTCTCGCGCTTCCACACCCGATAGGGATTATCGACAGGAAGCTGGTCAGGGTCTTTGAAGTCCCTGATCTTCATTTCTCTGCAGCTTCCAGCACGGCGTCAGGCATGGAAGCGCCTCGTCCCGGTCATGCGGACACGCCGGACGAGGCCACGGAATTCTCCTCCTCATCGGCTATCCGACCATAGATCTCGTGCAGCTCTTCCAGCCTGGAATTCGCAGCCCCTGAACTCCGCCTCCTTGCGGAACAACGCCGCGTCAGGGTCCGGGTCAGCAACTGCAACGCGGCCCCGCTGCCAGCCAAAACGCTGCGGCTGTCGTCGAGAGCGCGGCGCGTCTGGAAATACTCTTCATGGAGAAAAACCCCTCTGTGCTTGTGTGAAGCCACACGGCCCAGGAGCTCCGCCGTCTCGCGCAATTCTGATAGGAAAATCTGCGGTCATCGAAGTGCCCCTGAAGCCTTCGGTGGCAAGTGCCGCCGGGGAGTTAGCGCTCTCCGGCGGTGCGCTCATGCTGTTCCCGTCCGACGCTGCCGTCAACGCTACCGATCGGGATTTTCGAACACCTCGGTTCTTTAGGCCTCACGCGGCATGCCGCACGGGCACGCGCAGCGCCCCCAGGACGCGAGAACGCGCTCCGCCTCGTCGACAGAGCGGGCGATCGCGTAGGGCGCTCCTACGGCCTTGCAGCGGGCGGCAAACATCATCTGCTCAGGGGAGACATCCGACCGCTGCGCGTCTTCACTTCGAGGAATGCCGCGCGGCCATCAGGAAGCACAACGCCAGATCCGGAACGCCAGCGACGACACCCATGCGCTTCAGACCTCACCGCGACGGCCGAAACGCTCTTCGCCATTAGCGGGATGGAACCAGATCAGGCCGCGATGCGCCTTCAGTCGCAGCAGCTCGACGATTCGGAGTGGATCGACGTCTCGTCGGCATGGCGCGGGTCGCCGCGCATGTAACGGACCTGCCGTCACGCCTCCAGTGGCTCCAGTTCATAGTCGGCCCAAGGCGGCGGCCGGGGCTCCCACGATGCCACGCCGGTCCACAGCGCGCCAGGTCCATCTGCGAGCTCGGCGTCAGACCGCAGGGTCCTGGCGCAAGCGATGGCGCTCTTCGTCTCGCGGTCGCGCCATGGCAAGCAATTGTCGAGCCGCTCAAGCCGCCGCGGGATCGCGGCCCACTCCCGCCTCGAAGTCTCTGACTTGCTGCTCGATCAGCCGCGACCGTGCAAGTGTGCCTGCAGTATTCGACCAGGATCGGAAACCCACCGCAGGCTGAGCCAACCCGCAGACATGGACGACACGACGCTCCGCCACACGTCGGCAAGCGTCCGTCCAACTCGGCTGGCGGTCGCGCCGGCGCCTGCCTGCCAACGTCAATAACCGTCGATAGAGCGGCACCTGACTTCCTGCCTCGTTGTCTCATCTGCTTCCTGTCCACCTTGAGATGAAGGCTCAGTGACTCGAAGAAGAAGGCTGGGGGCGGTTTCGAGGTTATGCACGTGCCGCACCATTTTCCTGCCCCCTCCCTCGGTTGCAGACGCGTGCGCGTGCGCGATGGCGCATCAGTGCGGCGACCGCGTGAGTTTGCTCATCAATGACCGTGCCTGAAATCACTTTCGGCGGTTCACTTTGCTGAGTGCCAAACGCGCGCCTGCCCGAGCAGCACCTCTACATCGTCGTGATAAGCCGCTAGTGGCGACGTGCGGGCGGCGGTGAGCTTCGTTGACGTACCACGCAGCTCGCTTTGGACCTGCCTGCAGCCGCTGGTGTCGAGCCGCGACACCACGATGCTGTTTTGCCCATCGCAATCGTTGCCAGTCGGTCGAGACCGGACGAACCCGGTGACGGCACGCATCGACAGCGAGTGACTTGCGCACGCTGAACTGACATTGGCTGTCCAGTGGCCAGCCATTCCGCACGCACGCGCATAGCGCATCGAGGCTTGAACCGTGATGAGGACTGAAGGTATATTCAACGCCGCTTGCGGATCGCGGCCCATGCGCTCATGGGACATGGCGATGACATCTGAGTAGATCAGCACCTCGCGCGCCCAATTGAGCCTGACCAGGAATCAGCAACCGGACGGACTGGCGGCGATGGTGCCGGAAGGCAATCGCGCTGCTCCGTCACTGGCGCGCCCTGCTTCGGTTCAGCTACGCCCGCTTCGCTTCAAGCGCAGCGATGCGCGCGCTTCGACCTGCGCTAACCTCGTCTCGGCCCGGGCGCGCGTCGCTCGGCCGCGTCATTGATCCCGCCTGTCGGCGGCCAGAGTCTCTAATTCAGCGATGCGCTTCTCAGCGTTCTTATCAAACCTGACTACCTCGTGGAGCACTTGCCTTAGCTTTTCAAATATCCGGCGCTCCGCTCGCTCATGCGCCCAGTAAGGATACTTCCACCGACTCGTAGAATTCCCGGTGGTCGTGTTGTGAGGCACAGCGGACGGCGCTCTGGTTGCTGACGGCGTTCTGACCTCGGCTTCCCACGGCTCTTCCCCTCTCTTCGGAATCTCCGGAGAGGCGCTCAGCGCACCTGGTAGTTGGGAGCGACGTCATGCGCCTTGCCGCTGCAAGACCGCCGCGATACGCGCGTCACCTTCTGCAGGCGGTTGCGCTGCACGCGCTTCGTGCGCTTCACGCTCCTCGGGCGTCATTGCTGTGGCCCCACCGAGGATTGCCGCGCCCGCCGGGTAGCAGCCACGTACAGGATCGTCGCCGTCGTCCTCAGCGTCAGGATCGTCGCCCTTGAGCTCATCCGTCGCTTGGCACGACCAGTTCCGACCATCGGCGTAAGCAACGCAGCCGCTCCTGCGCTTCACGAACGCCACGTCGATCAGCATCCGCAATTTGATCATCGCCGTTTGAAACATCGACACGGTGGGCGCGGCGACCACGTTCGGCGCCGTGCCGATCCGGGAGCGGCGTATCGCTCATATGAATCGTCGCATGTTTGCTGCTCTCGGCAACCGCATCGCCAGGCGTGCGCAACGCCCTTCGGATCAATCGCAATGACCCGATTGTCGGGGACGGCGGCGCTCGCGAGTAGTGCCGGGGTTCGGGAGGTTGAGGGTAGCTGACGGTGGTCGTAAAGCTGGGCAGCCAGGCCCGGCGAGGTGACAAAGAACGACTTCGCCCGAACTGCCGGGCTGGCTGTTGCATGCTGCCGCGGCCAGGACGCCGAGGTCGCGCACGATAATCACCTGGCACACCGCTCGCCGTACTTGCGAGTGGTCGGCGTGACGTTCAGAGCAGGCCAGCCAACCCCGCGGTTGTTGCCGCGGCCGTGCTGAAATAAGCCGCGTCGAGACTGAAGCTCGCTTCCTCCGCAAGCATCTGGCGGAAGATCCCGTTCCGCGTGGCTGTGGCTCGCCGGTTCCTGCGTGAACGCGAGCAGGAGGCCGCGATCCTCTTGGGCGCAAGAGGGTGCCGCAAGAGAGCACCCATTGCCGAGCCGGAATTTCAGCCGCCTCCGAAACCCAAGGCGCGGCAGTCGGTCCGGCAGTCTATTCAGGATCTGCACGCTGCCGATACCCGGGCGAGCAGAGACCTTCATGCCGCGGCTGATCAGTTGCGCCGCCGCGCTTTCGGGAAGCGTGAGCAAATTCGCTGACCGCCTGGCCGACCAGCTCGCTCGCCCAGCCGGCTGTTCCGGTCGTCGCGCCGCTCGTCGCGACACGCTCCACGTCCGCCATCGCTGCGCGGTCTTGCGTCCGGGTAGAGCGCCCGGGAATGCTGGCGGCGCCGCGCTGGTGTGCGTTCAGGCCGTAGCTCGAAATTCAGCGAAGGCGGCGGCGTGCTCCAGGCTGCGGCGGGGACGGCGCGAGGCGCGGGGGGATGGTCGAGGATCGGCTTGCTCATGGCTCATCAGAGCATGCAGGCGAAGACGCCGTCTGTAAACGCGTAACGCCCTCGGGTTCGACGTGCTCGGCGGCCATTGCCTCGGCATCCGGGCTGCGGAGCGGCCGATCGCGTCGCGGTTCTCGCCTTCACTCGCCGACAGCCATCCGGTGTCGAGCAGCAGGGCAACCACCTCTGTCGAGATCAATACGGGCACCACTACCTCCCCGCGCTTCTGCCGCGCTCTGAGACGAGGCCATGCGCCGTGCAGCCGCGCCAGGCATTCATTCAGCCCAGTCGCGTCGTCGCACTCGAAGAGCAGACGGTCGCCCCACCGTGGAAGAGCTCTGCCGGGATCTCCAGCTTTGCCGCCTGGCGCGCGACCTTCAGATAAGCCGCGTCAGATCTCTTCAACACGCGAACCATCCGGCGGCCGATAGCAGTTCCACAAGTATTCGATCGCCACTTGCTGCTTGGCACCAGACGACGCGGGAGGACATGAGGGTTGCGTGCTGCCTTTCCTCGCCAGTGCGAGCGGGTTGCGTCCACTTCCGGGCCCCCGTGCGCCCATCGCCGCTAAGTTTTCCCTCTTCGGTTGAAACTAATTCTGCGTTGCACTGCACGCCGGTTTCCGCTTTTGGCACTCCATAGATTTTGCCTAGTCCCCCGTCATCGCGTTACGGCTGCGTTACCGATAAGCGGTCTCTGTAAGGCGCTGCTTGCATGCGGCAGGCGGTAGAGAGCATCAGGCGTGCCGGTCGGAAGGCGTCGCCGCAGGGACAGATGCGCACGCCTGGCGGTGTTGTTTCAACGCGCAGGATCGGACCGACAGCGTGATCGCGACCAGATCGCGTCAGATGAGTTGTCCGTGCTGTTGGACTTCGTTCCTGCGAACCATCGAACCCGCCCGATGACCACGACATGCGAGCGGTGCACCATGTAGGGGGTGCGTAGTCGTTCGTCATCAGTCGATCAGGGCAACAGCCACACCGCCGGCGCTCGTTCAATGAAGTGGTCGAGCAGCGGGGGCGAAGAGCATCCCACCACGAGAACGGTGGGTTGGTGATGATCGTCAGATCGAATGTCGGGATGTCTAGTGCGTCCTGCCCCGTGGAGATGTCGCCGGCATAACTGCAGACCAGACCGTGTGCCGTGGATAATGGCGGACCAGTGCGCCGTCACCACAGCGGGGCTCGTAGAATCGTTTGAACTCTCGAGCGCGCGGATGCGGGACGAGCGGCGGCGCACGGCCTCATCCGGCGTGACGTAAAAGTCTTTCGGGCTTGGCTCGAACTTGCCGCGGAAGCGTTTGCTCATCAGGTCTGTGGTGGTTGAGGGCCCGGCGACCCCGAGGTGGAGTCGCGGGCCTGTCGTGTGTTTGGTCAGAGGGCGTGGGCCGCGCCGTTGGCGCCGTTGGAGTTGGGCAGCGGCAAAGTGCATCTGCGAGCCTGGACGTCGCCGCGGGCTCTGCCACCTGGGACGCTTCAAGCGCTTTTTGCGCAACTCCTCCGCGGCAGCGAGGGCGGCATTAAAGATCGCCGCTTGGCGCCGCAGAATACGCAGCCAGGTTCGCGTCTTCTTGTAGACCGGCTTGCCGCGGGCGATGGCCGCGCTGGGGCTGCGTCCGCATCCGGCTGACCGACTAGCAGCGCGTCGTTGATGTCTTCAAATGGGCCTCGACCGTTCCAGCGGTCGGGGCTTTTTCCGTTGGTAGTTCCGGTCAACATTTTACTTTCCTTTTCTGCCGTCCTTCAGCGTTCAGGTCCGGCGGGACGACTCGCCAGATTGCCGGTGGCTCGTTGTCTGCTTTCCCCGGGGGGGGTTTTCATCCGTCGGGACGTCGGATCGCTAGGGAAACCGCGGGGTTTGGCGGTTTCGCATCTGTCGGAATCGGGCGAATTCCGATCCGGCGCGGATGGAAATCTGCTGAAGCGCGGCCTCCTGCCGAGGGATCCGACGCTCGCTGTTACACGCCGCAAGTCCTCTCATCTGGGCAGATAGTTGGTTGAAGCGTCATCATCGCCCCGCCGCCGCCCGCCTCCATGGCCGAGCCAGCACTGAGCGGTGCGAGGAGCGCTCGTTTCGCCGTCGTAGACTCGTCAGGAGCGGGTCGGCGGCGCGGTCGCCCTCGCCGCAAAAGTCGCAGCCGGAGAAGGGCAGTAGCGGTTGAAAGCATCATCGAAGTCGGCGACGCGATAGCCGCGCTGACTCCGTCCCGGCGATGATCACGTGTCAGGCTTGATCCGAGATCCCGCTTCAGCAGCCGGGCGAGACCACGTTGTCGGTGATCGGCTTCCTCCGCTCGTATCTCCGTGTTCCTTCCAGCGCGCGACGGCCTCGTGCAGCTTCGGCAGCGATGCTGTCCGGTGTGCATCGCCCTACCGCCGTCCGGCTTGCCCTGCCGGTCGAGGATCTCCTGCGCGCGCTGCGGCGACGAGTCGCCTTCAGCGCCGGGAGCACGGCGCAGCGCCGGTCGTCTCGTCCTCGCCGCGCTCACGCGACGGTGCTCGGCGGCGTCCGCTGCGGAAACTTCGACCAGCACGATCGCCGAGCACGTCGGCGATCGCCTTCCAGCGGCCGCCGGTTGTCGGCGGCGCGATCGTCGAGAGGCGCCCAGCCTTCGGCAAAGAGGATCGGCGCTATTCAGCTCGGCGGCGTGATCCTCGCTCCACCTGGGAACATTGCAGACGCAGCCGCGCGAACTGCGGATTACCGGTCGACGGCACCCGCGCGACGACATCGCCTGGCCAGCTCGCGCGAGCATGAGGGATGATGATCGCGCGGTCGGCGAGGCGTGCCCGGCAGGATCTTGATCGTGCCGAGCGCCTTCGGCAAGCTCACGCCGAGGAAACGCCTGGGCGTGAAATCCGTGCCATCGCCAACCAGGCGCAGCACATGCGCCATGGCGCGGTTATGCCCGCCGTTCAGGATGGCGAGCAGATCCCTGGTTCTCGTCGATGGCGTTGTCGAGCTCGTCGAGTCGGCAGCGTCGGGCAGCTCATCTCGACTGAAGCGGAGAGATCGCCGAAGGCAAGATCGACAGGCAGGTTCGCTGCGCGGGCAGGGCCACAGCGAGCAGGATCAGGACGCTGCTCTTGCCGCAGCGGCGTTCTGGCGACAGCAGCACGAGCGCGGGCGGT
>ERZ1370068.7066-contig-6007_pt1 | contig 65670 bp, 96 predicted proteins | sample MGYA00561227_ERZ1370068 | MGnify/ENA primary metagenome ERZ1370068 (study PRJEB38410, sample SAMEA6850437) | metagenome | study: Metagenomic assessment of the ecological functions of the soil: analysis of the soil microbiota associated with the... | reverse complement strand
ATCGAGCCGCCCAGCCTCCGGCGCCACGACCGGATCCGCCGCCCGGCGGCGACGAGATCGGTCACGTGCGAGTGCCCACGCGCGCCGCTCGCCACCGAGCAGCACGACGTGCCGGAGCCGCTTTCGCGCCGTGGCGGACCCGCTCCAGCATCCGGGACGAACGCGTCGCTGGCGAACACCGCGACGGCACGTCGGAGTCGTCCAGGATGTAGGCGACCTCCTCGGCGGTGAGACGATGATTCATGGGCACGGGGATGAGCCCGAGCGCGACGTGCGGCGGCCGAGGCCAGGAGGACCTCGAGCGAGTTGTGCGCGTAGAGCACCACGTGCTCGCCGGGCCCGAGGCCCAGATCGCTCAGCGCGTGGGCCAGACGATTGCGGGTGTCGTGGTACTGATGCCAGGTGAGGTGGCGATCGCCGTCGATCACCGCCACCTTGTCGGGCTGCGTCTCGGGCGTGCCGGGCCACGATGTCCATGCGCCAGCGTATTCTAGGCGCGAGCCCCGGCGGGTCGCCATGCCCCGGCGGGCGGCCTGACCCGCTGGAGTATGCTCGGCGCGTGGGTCAGCTCATCGGTGTGCTCGGAGCCCTCGGCCTGATGCTGGTCCCGCTCGCGCCGGCCGCCGCCCAGGCGCCCCGCCCCGGCCCCGCGCGATCCGAGTGGCGCGGCACCGGCGTGGTGCTCGCCGTGCTGCCCCCACCGTCGGAGCTGCACGCCACGCGCCCGGTGATCGTCATCCAGCACGAGGCGGTTCCGGGCCTGATGGAGGAAGCGATGGCGATGCCATTTCTGGTCGCGTCGACCAATCTCTTCGAAGGGCTCAAGGCGGGCGACCGGATCGGGTTCGTGCTCCGGAGAGGTGCCCGACGCGCTCCTGGTCGTGTCGATCGAGCGTCTCGTCCGCTCCGCGCTGATCCCGCCGCGGCCGGCGCCGGACGGAATCAGAGCCGGCGCAGGAAGCGGGCGATGGCCTGGCCGATCTCCCCGGCGAATCTTCCTGCAGGAAGTGGCTGCCCGCGGACGGTGACCTCCTGCTGATTCGGCCACGCGCGGCAGAACTCGCGCTGGGCGCCGATGAGGATCGAGCCCGGATTGCCGTTGATGAACAGCTTGGGCAGCGGGCTCTCGGCCAGCCACTTGGCGTACGCGTCGACGAGCGCCGTCACGTCGGCGGGCTCGCCGTCGATCGGGATCTCGCGCGGCCAGGTGAGCGTGGGCCGGCGCGCCTCGCCGGCCTCGCGGAACGGCTCGCGATAGTGGTCCATCTCCTCGGCGGTGAGTCCGCGCAGCACGCTGGCGGGCAGGATGCGCTCGACGAAGACGTTCTTGGCCAGCACCATCTCCTCGCCGGCCGGCGAGCGCATGGCCTGGAAGATCTTGCGGGCGGCGCTCCGGCCAGTCCGCCCACGTCACCGGCCGCACGATGGCCTCCATGTAGACGAGCGCCTTCACGCGATCGGGATGGCGGTGCGCCCAGTGGAAGCCGAGCGCCGAGCCCCAGTCGTGCATCACCAGCGTGACGCGGCGCAGAGTCGAGGCCGATCGAACCAGGCGTCGAGGTAGCGCGCGTGATCGACGAAGCCGATACTGGCCGCCCGGCGCCTTGCCGGAGTCGCCCATCCCGATGAGATCGGGCGCCAGGCAGCGGCCCCGGCCCGTCGAGATGGGGAATCACGTTGCGCCAGAGGTACGACGAGGTCGGGTTGCCGTGGAGCAGCACGATCGGGTCGCCGACCCCGACTTCCACGTAGCGCATGTGGCTGTCGAGCACCGCCAGCCGTCGACGCTCGTACCAGTCCGCCGCCGAGATCCCGCCCTTGCTCATTCGTCCTCCTCTTCCTCGCTGCCCGGGGGCCGGAGAACCTCGCGGGTTCCCTCGACCGGTCCGGCACGGGGATAGTAGCCCACGGGCGAGGTGAGCGGGGCGGCCGCGAATCGTGACGCGGAACCCCGCGATCTGAACGGCGAATGTAGATTCCACAACCGCGGGGGAATCTTCTTCCACGCGACCCGGCCGTCGTGTCAGTATCCGAAGAGGCGTATGCAATCCGTTTCACAACGCTTGAGCGCTGCGTTGCTGGTTGCATTCACGTCGGTTGCCGGTTGCGGCAGCGGTCGTGTGGTGCTCCCGTTCTCGCTCGAGGGCAGCGCGTTGCCGGCCGCTCCGCTCCACGCCGATTTCCCGACCCACGCCGATGCCATCCGCGGCATCTCCGCGGTGATCGTGCGCGATCTCGACCTGCCGTTGCCGAAGGTCTTCACGGCCTACGTCTACTCCGGGCGCGAGGGCTTCGAGCGTGGCCTCGTCGAGGACGCCAACGTCTCGCCCCTGCGCGCGGCCGAGCTGTCGGAGTTCGCGGTGGGCATCGGCAAGCGCCGCCAGTTGTTGCTCAACGACGAGGGCGGTGCCGCACGCGGCCGTGAGTGGTACCGGCTGATCGCGCACGAGCTCGCCCACGTCTCGCAGATCGAGCTGGCCGGCGGAGAAGGACGGGCCGAGCAGTGGCTGGCCGAGGGCATGGCGGAGTGGGTCGCCTTCAACGTGCTGGAGCGGCTCGATCTGGACACCGTGGCCAATCGCCGCAAGCTCGCCGTCACCGGGATCCGCAACCACGCCGCACTCGTGGCGGCGCGTCTGGATCTGGAGACCCTCGGCAACCCGCGTGGCTTCACCGTGCGCCACCTGCGCGAGGGCTCGCTGCCGACGTATCAGCTGGCGTTCTTGATGGCCGACTACCTGATCACCCGGGACGCGCCCCGCGCGTGGTGCGCCTACTTCCGCTTCCTTCGAGCGCCGCCAGGATCGCCACGCCAACTTCCGCGAGACGTTCGGTCAGAGCCTGGAGCACTTCGAGCTCGAAGTCCTCGCCCACCTCAAGAGCCTGGTCCGCTAGCTTCCACGCGGTTGGCGCACGGGCGCAAAGCCCGCGCCGATCTGACAGGTCGCTCTCTGCAGAAGCCAGGGAGCAGTGCGTCGTCAGGCGCAGCGTGCCGGCGATGTAGCGCGTGTGTCACGCTTCGAGCATCCAACGATGTATCCGTGCGGCGGGGTGAGGAGTCTGAACGTGGCCGACCCTGACTCGTGAATGGGGGGTGGGGCCTCATCGGCGGCCCCACCCCACGTCCATCAATTCCACGGTCACCGTGATCTGCCGCCGGTCGCTCGGGCGGTTCGAACCCGGTGGGGAGCATCAGCCGCGATCGCGGCGGTGCCGGCTGCCGCAGGGTCGGTGAAACTGCGCGATGACCGAGCTGGCGTTGGCGTTGAAGATCACCGGGCTCTGTCGTGATGGCGCCGACCCCGGAGCCGGTCAGGGTCGTCGCGGTCGCCGGCACGCTCACACTGCCCCGGCCCCGCACCACCTGACTGACATCGGCGTTGAGGGTGGTCGGATTCAGCCGCACCGACAGGATCTGGGTGTTGGAATTGCCAGCGCCGGCGGTGGTCGGTGAAGCCGCCTGGCGAGCTGATGATGAACCCCGGACCGCTGCGCCGTCACTGTGCTCGCTCCGTCGGCGAAGCCGGCGGCCCTTGGCGCTGAGGGCTGTGGTGCCGGTGGCCGCGCCGGCCTTGCACGAAGAAGCTGCCGACGAAGGCCGTCGATGGTGAACGTGATCGCGTCGCCCCCGGCGAACGGTACCGTCGGTGGTGATCGTCGCGATGTGCCGTCGAGGCCACCTTGACCGTGACGGTCACCGCGCCGGGCAGGCGTCGCGGCGCGCCTGGCCGAGCCCAGAGACGGCAGCGAGCCCAGCGCTGATCACGCTGCTGGTCACGGTGATGTCCACTGTGCTAGGACCGAAGCCGGTGGCGGTGCCGGTGATGGTCGCGGTACCGACCGCCGCGCCGGTGATTGCGTGAAGGGGCGCCGCGGTCGCTCCCGGATCGATCGTCACGGTGCTCGGGCACGAGCGCGTCCACGACGCCGATCGGGTTGCTCGTCAGCGTGACGGTGACGCCGCCGGTGCCGGCCGGCGTGTGAGAATCGTGGTCGCGCGCCGTTGATGACGCGCCCGAGGCCCACGAGCGGACCGTCGCGGGTCAGCGCGACGCCGGGACGGGGCGGACGGTCACCGTGGCGCTGTCATTGGCGGCGCTGGTGTCGGTCGGCGTGGGAGGCGGTCCGCGTCGCGGTGTTGGTGTAGCTTCCGTGGCCAGCACCCGGGCGGTGGGCATCTGCAGCGTCGCGCCTCGCGCCTCGCCGCGAGGCCGCTGACCGCCCAGATGCCGCTGGCGGCGGGTGTGGAGTGCCCTGACCCGGCGGCGACGACACGAACGTGAAGCCGCTCGGGGGCAGGTCCGTCACCTCCACGCCCGTCGCGGCGGCGGGCCGCTGTTCGTCGCCGTGAGGGTGAAGATCACGAGCACGTTGCTGCCGATGACCGGGGGTCGGGGTGTTCACGGTGTTCGTGACCGCGATGTGGCGGCCACGGGACGCCGGTGGCGCCACGTCCAGGATCGTATTCAGCATGGTGTTGGTGGTCTGGGTGCCGAGCGTGCCCGTCCCGGCCCGAAATGCTGAGCAGGTGATCGGCACCGACTCTGTCCCCTCGACGAAGGCGTCCTTGATCTAGCTGGATGGGGGAAGCCTTTCACGCTTCCGAGGCCCAGGCAGGTCACCGTCCCCGACGCCGGCGTGAAGTCCTCGCCCGGGGTGGCGGTCTCCGTTGCCCGCGGCCCAGTCCACCTTGAGCTTGCCGCGGCCGCCAGTGCGCGTGATGGTGAGCTTCACCGTGTCGCCCTCGGAGCCCGTGTAACGACGGCGCGTCGAATTGAATGTCGCTGCCGCCGACCTCGTCGTCCTGGATTTGGATGTTCAGCTGCGAGTCCGGGGCCGAGCGTGGTGCCACGCGCGGATTGAGCAGAGGTGAACATTTGAAGGTCTCGTTGCCTTCCCGCGAAAGCCGTCCTCGACGATCACCAGCGGGATGGTGGCGGAGCGGGTGTTGGCCTTGAAGGTGATCGTGCCGTGCTGGTGGGGGAGTAGTCGCGGGGGCCATCCGGCGGTGCCGTCCAGCCGACACGAAGCCGGCGAAGGCGTCGTGCTGCGAAGGCTCCCACTGCGGACGACCACCGGGAAGCTGCCGATGTAGTCGCCGATGAAGAGGTTGTCGATGTGTTCGCCAGCTGAACGCTGCACCATGGAGCCGTCGTCGTCCATGATCGTGACTTTGGCGACGGCCGGCGTGACCAGCGTGGCGCCCCCGGTCGGATTCTTCCAGCTGGACCTGGAACGTCTCGTTGCCCTCGACGATGCTGTCCTGCGTGATCGGCACCACGATGGTGGCGGAATCTGCTGCCCCCCGAAGCTGAGGAAGCCGGCCACCGGGGTGAAGTCGCCGCTCCTCGATCCCCGCCGCCTGGCGGTGTCGCCAGACGCGGTGGTGAACTCTGACGACCACGCCGCCCGCCGCTGTCCGTTCACGCGCTGCACCGTGGAGCGTGACGCTGCCCGCGTTCTCGTTGACGAAGTAGGCCACAGCCTGGCTGAACTTCGGCTGCCCGGCCGCGTCGGCCTCGGTGATCGTCACCGTGGCGGAGGCGGGGGCTACGACGGTGGCCACTGGCATGTCTCAAAGCCTGGCTCGGCGCGACCGTGAACTTTGCCAGGCGGAGGCCACCACAGAAGTCGCGCAGGATGGGAACCTCGGACGATCTTCGACGTCTCGTTCGGCCCGGGCGGAGAGCGCGCCCGACGGGGCGGTGTAGCTGACGCCGGCCTTGGCCGTTGCCGTCGGTGGTTGCCGTGAGGGTGACCGTGACGTTGCCGGTCAGGTTTGGACCACTGCGCATCACGGTACGATCGCCACGAAGCCGGCGCTCTCGAGGACGCGTGTAGCGTGTCCCGGTCGAGGCTTGAAGGTGCCGGCTTGCTCGTCGTCGAGGATGTCGAGCCGGGCCGTGCTGTTGCGTGCCGATCTGCGCGCCCACCGGTGGGGCTGCCCAGCGCGAGCAGGACCGTGCGTGTGCCGTCCAGTCGGTTGTTGTTGATGATCGGCACGTTGAACGGTCTTGCTGGGCGGTGTTCGCCGGGAAGTTGGGGTTCCCGGCGACCGGCGTGAAGTCGGTGACCGGGCTGGCGCGGTGCCGGGCGCGGCGCGTGTACGGTCACGGTGGCCGGCGTCGGTCAGCGCGCCGGTGCGGGCACGGTGATGACCGCGTTCGGGGTGCCCTCCTGCACGGTGAACGTCAAGGCGCTGAACTGGAAGGCCGACTCGTCGGTCCACGATGGTGACGGTGGCGGTGCGGCCGGCCGGGCAGCACGGCGTGCGGGCAGCGGGTCCGGCCGGCGTGCGCGCCGTTCGAGAGCTACGACCATGAAGGTCTCCGTTGCCCTCGGCCAGCGTGTCCTGGCTGGATGACGATCGGTGATGGTGGCACGGAGGTGTTGCCGAAGCCGAAGCGTCAGCGTGCCGGAGCTGGTCTGGACGTCGTCTCCGCGCCTCCCTCGCACCGCCGACGGCGGTCCCAGTCGACCGTCTGGAAATCGACCAGGACGACCACCGCCGAGTGCCGCCGACTCCGCTGCGCCGTGAGCGTGACCTGCCCTCCGCCCTCGCCCACCGAGTACTTGTCCGGAACGAACTTCAGCTCACGCCGGGCAGGTCCACGTCGGTGATGCGTGACCAGCGCGTCGACTGGCTCTTCGACGAGCGTGGCGCGCCGCGGCCCGGGCTTGTTGAAGCGGAACTGCGAACGTCTTCGGGGCCGTCCGACGACGTTGTGCCTTGAGGATCGGGATGCGCACGACCTGCATCGTCTCGCCGGCCTTGAAGGTCAGCGTTCCGGATCTGCGGGATCGTAGTCCCGCGGCGTCGCCGTCGCTGATGGCGGTAGCCGTCCTCGGTGGCGTAGTCGATCGTGACGTTGCCGGGGAGACTGGTCCCGGTTCGCCGGACGATGATGGCCAGCAGATGCCGCGCTCTCGGCCGCGGTGTAGGCCGTCTTGTCGACCTTGAACGCGCCCGGCTGGATCGTCGTCCGTGATGGTCACGTGGTGGCGGCTGGCCTGCGGCCCAGCCGCACGCCGTTGGTCGGAGTGCCGAGCGCGAGGGTGAAGCTCGCGGTTGCCGTCGCAGCAGCGTGTTGGGGAGGATCGTCACGCTGAACGTGCGGCTCAGCACCCCCGACGCGAAGGTGCAGCATGCCCGGGCGCGCAGCTTGAAGTCGACGTCGCGAACGGCGGTGACCGGCGTGGCGGTGTAGGTGACGCTGAACGGGCGTGGTGGACGAGCCCGTCCGCACGGCGGTGACGACGACGCTCGGGACGTTCTCCTTGACCGTGTGGACCGGCTGCTGGAACTGCACGGACGGCGCTGTCGCCGATCGTCACGGCTGGCCGTCGAGCGCGGCTGCCCAGCACGTGGCGCCGCCCGTCGGACTGCTCGAGCGCGAGCGTCACCGTCTCGTCGGCCTCGATCAGCGGCATCCGGTGAGGGCGACCACGGTTGATCGATTTGGAGGTCTCGCCGCGGCCGGGAACGTCAGCGTGCCGTTAGGGCTCGTGAGCGTTGCCCGACCACGACGTTGAAGTCCGGACCGAGCGTGGCCGACCGCCACGTCACCTGGTAGTGCCACGCGTCACCTGGCGCGGTGGTGCCGCTACCGGTCGACGATCAGGGTGGCGGTGCCGCCCTCCGTCACCTTCGGCGCGGATGCTGGCGGCCCGGAACTGCACGGTCGACGCCGGCGGCGGCGCGCGACGGCAGTGGCCTTGAGCAGCGCGAAGACGCCGACGACTGTCGGCCTTGCCGTCTTCTTGCAGGTCGAGTGTCCGCGCCCGACGATGCGGTCCTTGGCGGCGTTCATCGCGCCGCCGAACATGCAGGAGCGCAGCCTCGCGACGATGTTGCCGGTCACCTGGCCGGTGCCGTCGATCACCAGCAGGTTCGACGCGTCGTCGTTCAGGTGGGCGACGTCGTCCTGCTTCGCCACCCGGTCCCGTGAGCGTGCCTCGGATGATCCGTCCATCGGAGCCGACCACGATGTTCGCGCCGGAGCCACTGCCCGACGTTGCCCTGATTGGCCTGTGCCTGCAGGCTGAGCAGGTCCCAGGCCCCGCGAGGTCGGCAGCGTGGCGAATGACGACGGCGGGCGCGGGCTGGCGCTGGAGCACCAGGATCCCGTTCTGGACCAGGCCGGGGCCGAGTCGGTCCCGACGGTGATCGCCTGACCAGCAGGCTCTTGTCCGGCGACATGTATCCCGCGAAGCTGCTGACGTCGATCGATCGATGCCCACGATCGATGGAGAAGGCCCCGGCGAAGAATCCGGTTGCCCACGACGGAACAAGTTGGCCGGTGAGCGCGGTAGCTCACGTCGAGCCGTTCGAGGAGCGCAACAGCGTGCCGCGAGAGATCCCGCCCTGCGTCGTCGAACGTGATCAGTGCCGTCCAGCGTCTCCGCCAGGGTGGCCGACAACTCGGGAATGAGCAACGAGGCGGACCGCCAGACACCGGTGACATCGGCCTGCGCTGAACAGGGGCGGGTCGAGGGAGGTGCGCTTCACCAGAACGACGATGCGTGTACGTACGGATCCGCGATCCGGGTTGCCCGTGGTCGCGACCGCGATGATCACCTGCTTGCCGGGCAGGAGCCGGCCCTGACCTGACACCGGTCGACTCGTCGTTGCCGATCGTAGCCTCTGAGAGCGTGCCGTCGGCCTGTCACGGTGACGGACCGCCCGAGTCGAAGACGAATTCTGGTCGCCGCGGAATATTGATGACGATGCCGCCGAGCACGCCGGCCCTCGGCGTCGAAGACTGACGACTGCCGAGCACCCAGCCGCCGGGGCTCGGTCCGATTCCCGGGTGGTCTCGCGCCCTGGATGATCCACGCGCCGTTGAGGTCGGACTGTACGCGAACTGTGGCGGCGGCAGGGGCGGCGAAGCAGAACGTACGACGCATCAGGCTCAGCGCGATCCGAAGAACGGCCACATCTTCCCCTTCCCCGATGCTCCGGCTTCAAGCCTCCGTGCTCATGCGCCAGCATCCGCCGGTCTCGCTTCACGAGCCCGGCGGCGTAGCGACCCATGACCTGGCGTCCGTTCGACCAGCACGGGCGCGGAACGCGATCTCTCCGCGGTTGTTCGAGCCCGCCCAGGCTGATCTCGACGACCGTGCTGCCGAACAGCGGATCGCCGGTCCGGATGACCTGCGCCCGCGGCCGGACTGGCGCCCTGGTGAAGATCCCGGCCGGCCCGGCCGGCAGCTCGGCCCAGAAGGCTACCATTCCCGCGTCGTTGATGGCGGGCGAATTGGCGCCGCTGCGACAGGCTCTGCGTAGGCGCCGGACTCCGTGGTGGCGGTGGTCACGAGCTGGTCGAAGGCATCCTGGCGTCAGCACGCGCTGCACGCCCGGTGTTCCCGAGCGCGATGAACGAGGCCCGCCCAGGGACCGTTGAGGCTCGCCGGGCCGCACCTGGAAAGTCCGCGTCGAACGACGGCCCTGACCGCGACTTGGCGTCAGCTCCCCGTCGCCCTGTGAACACCGCCGGCGTCCTCGGTCCTCAGGAACGTCGGGAAGAGCACTTCACGCCGGTCGTCGTTGATCGCCGGGCCGCGGCGGAAGGGCGCGAAGGTGAAGCCGCCGGCGTCGGCCACGGCGACCAGGCGCGGTCGCCGGTCGGTCTGGATGAGCGCCTCGGACGCGCCGATGACCTCGGCGCTGAACGACGAGGTCGCCGGTGTTGGTTGAGCAGGGGCCCCGAAGCTCGTGAACTCGCCGCTGGCCGAGCCGCTCGAGCGCGATGGATCGACACAGTGGTGGGCGACACGCGGAACACGCCGCTGCCGGCCGTCGGCGAGTGTTCCGCCGAACGCCAGGAGGCCGGCGCTGTTGAGCGCGACGTCCGCGAAGATCGGCGCGGACCGCCATCGCTGGCCAGCATGATGGACTCGTCGCTGGTCCGGATCTCCATGGTGCCGTCGACGCGCGTGCCCGCGTAGGCCACCACGCCGGCGTCGTTGATCCGTGCGGCGCAGCGCGAGGCTCGCTGAAGCCGTCGTCGCTGGTCGCCGCGATCTCGGTGAAGCTGTAGCGTCGGCGACCGTGTCGACGATCGTGGAGCACGGCCGTCGCGCGGGCCCCCAGCGCGAAGCCCGCCGACGGGCTGCTGAGCGCCAGGTTGACCGGTCTCGGGACCTCGACGGCGAGATCGGGGGTGATCGGGACCTCGAAGTGCACGCTCGCCACGCCCGGGCGGGAAGGTGAGAGTCCCGCTGACGGGCGTGTAGTCGACGCCGGCGGTGGCGGAGCCGCCGGCGACCGTCGGCGTAGTGCACGCTCGCCGTCTGGTCGAGACTGCCCTCGCCACGAGGGAGATCGCGGCCACGCCGGCGGTCTCCAGCACCGAGTAGGTGGCGCTCTCGAACTGATCGAGCGGCGCCGTACGATCGGCGATCGTCAGGGTGGCCGTCGACTGCGCGCCCAGCAGCGCGGGCGCGCGGGCCGGGACGCTCCAGCGCGAGCAGCGCGAACTCGGGACCCTCCGACCACGGCGTGTCGGTCGGCCAGCGTGATCTGGAAGGTCGCGGCGCTGGCGGTCGAGGCGAACGTGCACGCTGCCCTCGGCCGGACGAGAAGTCCGTTCCGGCCAGCGCGTTGCCGCCGACGGCCCGCCAGCTCACCGTCAGCGTCGTGCCGAGGCCTCCGTCGCGCCGCACGGTCAGCGATGACCTTCTGGCCCTCGCCGTCGCCTGGAGTACGCCGGGGCGTCGAAGCGGACGTTGGAGCCGCCGAAGTCGTCGTCGGCGATCGTGAAGACCTCGGACCGGCCTCGGGACCGAGCTTGAGCCAGGCCCGAGCGGCAGCGGATCGCTGAGCTGGATCGTGAAGGTCTCCGCGTCCTCGGCGATGACGTCGCTTCACAGGGATGACGAGCGGATCAGCTGCGATCCACGCCCGGCGCCGAAGGTGAGCGTGCCGGCCAGCGGCTGGAAGTCCGACGCCGGCGATGGCCGCTGCGCGCTGACGGCCTGGTAGTGCACCGTGACCCGGCCTGTTCAGCCGGCCGGTGCGAACGACCTCGGCATGTTGCCTCGACGAACCGCCCGCTGAACTGCACGAGGGTGTCGTCGTCCACGATGGTCACCGTGGCGATGCGCCCCGCGGGGCGTCCCCGTGGAGCGTGGCGCCCGCCGCGCGGCATTCAGGAGCTCGACGGTGAAGGTCTTGTCGCCTTCCACGGCCGGCGTCCTGGCGGATCGGGATGGTGATGGTTGCCGAGGTGTTGCCGCTGCCGAAGCTGAGGTGCCGGACCGGGACGAGAAGTCGGCGCCGCCGCCATCGCCGCTGACCGCGGTGCCGTCGTGGGTGACGAAATCCACCGTGACGCCGCCGGCCGTGCCGCCGCGTGCGCACCACCGTGAGCGTGACGCTGCTGCCCCCTTCCGTCACGGAGTACTTGTCGGCGGCGAACTTGATCAGGCCGCCGAGGTCGGCCTCGGTGATGGTCACGGTGGCGGTGAACGGCGCGGTCAGCGCGGCGCCGCTGCCCGGCGCGCTCAGCCTCGACCCCGAATGTCCGCAGGGCTCGGCGCGACCACGAAGTCGCGGAGGATCGGCACGTTGATCGTTCTCGACGTCTGGCCGCTCGTGAAGGTGAGCGGGCCCGACACCCCGGTGTAGCTGACGCCGTCGACGGCGCGTGCCGGCCACGGTCCGGAAGAAGACGGTGACGTTGCCGACCAGGCTGGCGCCGGTGCGCAGGATCTTGACGCGGCAGGACCTTGGCGGTCTCGAGGATGGTGTACGTGCCCGCGTCGGAGCTTGAACGTCCCGGCGCCTCGTCGTCCTGATCGTCAGCGGTGGCGGTGGCCTGGGCTCCCGCCGGGCGCCGTTGGTGGGCGCGCCGGAGGCTGAGCAGGACGGAGCGGTTGCCGTTGAGCACGCTGTTGTTGATGATCGGCACGCTGAACTGACGACTGGTCGTCGTCGCGGCGAAGGCCAGGGTGCCCGTCACCGGCTTGAAGTCGACGTTGGCCACGGCGGTCAGCGGCGTGGCGGTGTAGGTCACGGTGAACGCCGTGCCGGCGCCGCCGCCGCGCACGACCGTGATGACCGCGTTCGCGACGTTCTCCTTGATCGAGACAGTCGGCTGCGAGAAGTGCACGACGCGCGTTGTCGGCGATCGTCACGACCGCGGTGGCCCGCCCTATCCCCAGCACTGCGCCACCGGTGGGGTTCGCGAGCTCGAGGTTGACCTTCTCGTCGCCCCTCGAGGACGCCGTCGGCGTGCGTGGTCAGCGTGAAGGACTGGCGGTCTCGCCGGGCTGGAACGTGGAGCGTGCCGGTGCCGGAGAGCATCGTAGTCGGACCCGGCACTGGCTGAGCCGTCAGTCACGCGATATTGCACGGTGACCAGCGTGCTGGTGGCGCGCCGTGCGGTCCACGAAGAGCGTGACGGCGCCGCCCTCGGTGACCCGTAGCGCGGCGCTGGCCGCCCGGAATGCCACCGTCGAGGCCGGCGGCGGGGCGGCCGCGGCGACGCGCACCAGATTCACGAAGCCGAAGTCGATAGGTGCGCGGTCCAGTGTCGAGGAGGTCGTAGCCGAAGAGCTGGTTCGCGCTGGGCAGCAGCGTGCCGGAGATGGCCAGGGTCCGGCCCTCGGTGAATATCCTGACGAAGACCTCCGCCCGGGAACGGGCGTGCTGTAGGTGCCGTCGACGATCGTGTCGACCTGGCCGTCGAGGCCGATCAGCGCGCCACCGGTGATCGTGCAGCTCGGAGCCGACCTCGATGGTGCCGCCGAGCGATTCGCCCAGCGTGCCCCGATCCCCACGCACCTGGAGGCTGAACGAGCTCCCACGTGCCGGGCGCGAGCTGCGGCAGGCTCGGCGCATCCGCGCTGGGCGTGGCGGGTCATCTCGAAGAGCCCGAACTGTCGTGCCTCCGAGAGCTGCAGATCGATCGACCTGAGCATGAAGCGTCTTGTCCGGGGCCATCCGTCCCGGTGAAGGGGCTGGTCCCGGCGAGCGAGGGGATCGAGAGCGTCCCGGAGAAGTTGCCGGTCGCGTCCAGGCGCAGGGAGCCGCCGAGCTCCGAGAAATCGGTCTCGTTCACGACCGAGGTGAGCACGCCGCCGCTGAGGGTGCCGTCGCGCTCGATCACGTACGATCCCGTCGATGACGTCGGGCAACGCTCAGCGGGAGCGCGGGACCAGGAGCGACTTCACCCGCCAGATTCCGGTCGCGTCGGGGTCCTGGGCGAACGTCGTTCCGGTCTGGTCTTGGACATGACGACGAACATCGATCGAGACGCCGCCGTGCCGAAGCCGCGGGTCAGCGTTCCGACGATCCGCGTGGCGGCCAGCGCCCCGTCCTGGACGAGACGGCCCTCGAACGCGGAGTTGTCGCCTCCGACGCCCAGGGTGCCCGTCAGCCGGCCGTTGGTGCTGACGACAGACTACCCGGCAGCATCCTGAACGGCTCGCTCAGCGCGGTGGTCAGGCTGCCGGCGGTCACGGTCCCGCTGGCGTTGAAGGTGACCGTGCCGTTGGCGAAGGCGGCGCCGTTGTCGACCGCGGCGCCGGCGACGAGACCGCGCACGAACCAGGTGCCGTGAGGTCGGAGGCGGAGAACCGGGCGGCTGCCGGGGAGACCAGCGAGAGAGCAGCGTCAGGCGAAATCACAACGACGCGGATTGCTGACCACGGCCCCTCCGGTGTTGCGGACGTCGGCCGCCGGATCAACTTCAGGTGGCGTGCCGTCGTGTTCCCGGCCGTCTCCGGGAAGACCGCCTCCCGCTGGCCGCCGCGCCGCGGAAGCAGGTGCGTCCCGGAACTTTGATCGATAAGCCCTGATCAGTCAAGGCGCAGAACTCGGTTCCGCGAGGAAGGCACCCTGTATACTCCGGATGAGAAGGAGCCTTCACCAAATGAGGAACCTGGCTACATTCGTGACGGCGACCGGCCTGTTTCTGGCCAGCCTCCCCGTAGCCTGGGCGGGCCCTCCGACCGACACGGTTCGCGAGTACACGGAGGCGGTGCAGAAGGTCCTGGAGGATCCCGCGCTCCGCAAGGAGGATCGCCGGGCCAGCGTGCGCAAGATCGCCGCCGAGGCCTTCGACGTCAACGAGAGCGCCCGCCGGGCGCTCGGACTTCACTGGCAGCAGCGCACGCCGGCCGAGCGGAGGAGTTCGTGCAGCTGTTCGGTGAGCTCCTGGAGCGGACCTACATCGCCCAGATCGACCTCTACGGCGGCGAGCGCCCTGCGCTTCACCGAGGAGAAGCTCGACGGCAACCTCGCCATCGTGCGGGCCAAGCTCGTCACCAAGCAGGGCACGGAGGTGCCGGTCGAGGCCCGGATGAACCGCAAGGGCGAGCGCTGGCTCATCTACGACGTGGCCATCGAGAACGTGAGCCTGATCTCGAACTATCGTTCCGCAGTTCGATCGCATCATCCGCCAGAATTCCTACCCCGAGCTCGTCAAGCGGCTGCGAAGCCGTGGCGAGATGCTGCAGGAGAAAGACGCCAAGCCGGGCCGGGCCGGTTCTCCTGATGCAGGCGCCCTCGGTTACCGCCGTGGTGCCGGTGGAGATCGTCGGCTGGCCCACCGCGCTTCGTCGGTGGTGACGGCGGAACGCGGCGGCTCTTCGAGGAGCCACTCGGCCCGGCGACGACCGTGCGCAGCGTCCTGCGTGGGCTGAGCCGCCGGTTCCCTGATCTCGAGGTCGCGCTCTGGCACGATGACGCGCTGGGCGAGCACATCGAGGTGCTGGTGAACGACGCGGTGCTGGGGATCCAGCACGAGCTGGACTCTTCGCTCGCCGCCGGCGATCGGATCGCGCTGCTCGCGCAATTCATGGGCGGACGCTGATGGCGACGTACCGGATCATCGCCTGGCAGAACATCCCAGCGGCGGTCGAGGTCCGCGATGGGACCGGCCAGGTCACCCTTCAGCTGAGCGAGCGCTTCCAGGCGGCTGATCGACTCCGCGGCCATGCAGCTCGGCCTGCACGACAACGACGCGTACCTCGAGCACTGGGGCGCGATCGAGGGGAGGAGCGCACCGGGTCGGCCAGCGAGGTCGGCGCGGCGGTCGTGGCGGAGCTGGAGGAGCGCTTCCCGGAGTACATCGCTCAGGCCTTCGGCCGGGCGTAGGCGTTCGGTCGCCGCGGGCGGGGCAGGCGGGGCGGCTGGGGGCCGCGGGGGGCCTGGGACCACGAGGCTGCAGGCCGCCTCGGGTCGGCCTTGGCTGGGCTCCACCTGACGGGGGCGCACGGGGATAGGTGGCGGGAACGAGTCCCCGGCCCCCTGCGGCCCCCAGGCCGCCCCGCCTGCCCGGCCCGCTCCGTTGGCCGGCTTCGGCGGCGGCATCGCGGGCGTACTCGGATTCGATCATCGCTTCTCCACACGACGGCACTCTCGCTTCGTCGCGACGGATCGTCGCGACGGCGGCTCCGCGTCATCCCCAATGTTCGCCGCGGGCATCTGGCGCTGATCTGTGGGCGGCTTTCGTCCTGGGTGGGGACGGTGCTACCGTCGGTGGGGTGGCGAGGGTGATTTCGGCGAAGGTGGTCGAGGATGTCGCGCGCGAGCTGATGGCGCGGGCGGCCATCGATATTCCGGGGACTATCGGGACGGGTCGTGAGGGCGCGGGATTCGGAGAAGAATCGGATCGCGCGGTTCGTGCTGGACGAGATGTTGCGGAACTGGGAGATCGCCACGCGCGGATCGGCGGCCGATGTGCGCCGATACCGGGCTGCCGCGCTACTACGTGCGGCTGGGCAACGAGGCGAGCGGTCGAGGGCGGGGTCGTGGCGCTGGAGCGGGCGCTCCGCACGGGCGACGGCGGAGGCGACCGCGGCGATTCCGCTGCGGCCCAACCGCGTGCATCCGCTCACGCGCGAAGGATCACGACAACAACGTCGGCGTCCACGCGCCCGAAGTCATTCCGTGGGCCGTTCGAGCCGGGTGCGGACTGGATCGACATCACCACCGTGCACAAGGGCGGGCTGTTCGGCAGCGACTACCGCATGCTGTTTCCCGCCGATGGCGTCGGCGGCATCAAGCGCTTCGTCATCGACACGCTGGTCGAGCACGGCAAGCGGGGCCTGGCCTGCCAGCCGGCCATCGTGGGCATCGGCATCGGCGGCTCGAAGGACACGTGCATGCGCCTGGGCAAGGAAGCCGCGTGCCTGCGCGTCGGTCGGCAGCCGCAATCCCGACCCGGCGATCGCCGCGACTGGAAGACGAGCTGACGGCGCTCGGCAACTACATCGGCATCGGCGCCGATGGGCTTCGCCGGGACATCGCTGGTGGTGGCCACCCACATCGAGATCGCCTTCACGCACACCGGCGGCATGCCGGTCGGCATCCACCAGTTCTGCCTGTCGTCGCGCCGCGCCACCGCGCGCCTCCATCCGGACGGGCGCGTCGAGTTCCGCGAGCGACCCCGGATGGTTCACCGACTACTACCGCCGCGAGGGCATCGAGTGAGCGCGGCGATCGCAGCGGCTCGGACGACGTGCGCGATGGACCGGGTGCGTGCTGACCACGCCCGTGACGCGACGCGGACCTGGCGCGCGCTGAAGCTGGGCGACGTCGTCGTATCTCGACGGCGTCGTCTACACGGCGCGCGAGGGCGTCTACCGCAAGGTCGTCGACGAAGGGCGCGGCGCTGCCGCCCGCGGTGCGCGCGCTCACCAACGTCAACTTCCACTGCTCGCCCGGCGGCCAGCGTGCGGCCCGACGGCACGTACGCGGTGGAGGCGGTGACCGCCACCGCCAGCTTCCGCTTCGGCAAGTCGATGACGCGCTGGTTCGAGCGCTCGGGCGCCAAGGTCATCGTCGGCAAGGCCGGGCTCACCGAGCTGGCCTATCGCGAGTGGTTCGTGCCCCACGGCGCGTGTCTATCTCACCACCGTCGGCTACGGCATGGGCGCCGCCTACGGCCAGCTGCATCAAGCGCGTGCGCGAGGTGCACTGGCTCCGCGAGCTCGGGCATCGCCGCAGGCGCTGTGGGTGCTGCGAGGTCGAGCGCCTCGGGCCGTTCCTGGTCGAGGGCGACCGCGAGGGCCGGAGCCTGTTCGCGCTCGCCAATCGCGAGATTGATCGAGCGCCTGGGCGAGGTCTACGCCGGCCTGCCCCCTACGTGATGGGCCGCTTCGGCGAGACCACCGCGCGCACCGACGAGCTGGTGTAGCCCCGCCCCGTCGCCTCGGCCCAAGAGTTCACACGGCTGTGACGTGCGGCTCCACCCTCGGGGTGAGAATCGTCACTGGCCGCTCGCGGTCAATCATCGTGCGGGTGAATCATCGTCAGGAGGCGAGGCGTGAACGAAGCGATCGTGCGGCGGTGGTTCTTCGCAGTCCTCCTGGCCGGGCTCGTCGTGGCAGGCGGCGCCTGGCTGGTGACCGCCCAGCCCCGACCGGCCGGGGCGCCCGAGATCACCGGCGGGCCGTGGATCAACAGCGATCCGCTCACCCTGAGCAGTCTGCGCGGGCGAGTCGTCCTGGTGGAGTTCTGGACGTACGGCTGAATCAACTGCAAGAACGTGCATCCCGCAGTTGCGGGTGTGGCACGAGCGGTATGAGAAGGCGGGGCTGGCGGTCGTCGGCGTGCACAGCCCGGAGTTTTCTGGGAGAAGCCCCACGACAAGGTGCGTCGAGGCCACGCGGAAGCTCGGCGTGCGCTATCCCGTCGTGCAGGACAACGATTTCGCGATCTGGCGCCGCTACGGCGTGCGGGCCTGGCCGACCGCTGGTCGCTCGTCGACAAGCGGGGGAGTGGTTCGCTACCGTCACATCGGAGAAGGCGACTATGCGGAGACCGAGGCGCGTGATCCAGCGGCTGCTGCGCCGAGGGCGGCTGAGGACGACGGTGCGCTCGCCGACTACGCGCCTCTCGGCGCTCGCCCTGGCCGCTGATCGTGGCGCCGGTCACCATCGTCGTGATCCTCGGGTACGTGTCGCTGCGGCAGTGGCAGGCCTCGGCCGATCTGCTCTTCCGACGAGCAGGCCGCGCGACGTCGCCAGCGATGGCCGCCGAGAAGGTCGAGATGATGCTGCGCCTGGCCGAGGACGCGCTTCCTCGACCGGCTGCAGGCTCAGCTCGCGGCCGGCGAGGTGGCCGAGCCGGCGCTGGACGCGATGTCGTGGCGGAGTCCCGCCTGGTGCACCGGCTCTACGTGCTTCGAGCCGCGATGGCTCGCTGCTCTACCCGCGGGCCTGGCGCGACCCGGCCGACGCCGCCCTGTTCGGCGGCGCGCTGCGCCCGCAGCACTGCAGGCCGTCTGGGAGCGCGGGGGCAAGCGCGAGGCTCGCGGCCGACTGGCCGGTGCGATGCCTGGTCGTGCTCCTGCGGCCTCGGCGCGACGCCGTCTCGTCGCATACGCGCGCGATGCCGAGGCGCTACAGCCGCGACATCCTCGAGACGTCGCTCGGCGCGCTGGAGTCGCCCACGATCGTGGCGGTGCTCGATCAGGCAGGGCCGCCCGGTGCCCGGCGCGGACCCCGCTCGACCGCGCCGAGCAGGTCCTGGCGGTGCCCTGCCGCGAGGCGGCTGCCGGAACTGGCGGGTGGCCGCTCTACGCGCCGCCCGGCGCGTCGCCGCGCGACGTCGGTGCGCCGTCAGGTGATGCTCTTCACCGGCGCCTTCGGAGTGCTGGTGGCGGTCATCGTGCGCCGGCGTCGTGCTGACGTGGCGGCTCACCCGGCGCGAGACCGAGATGGCGCAGCTCAAGGCCGACTTCGTGGCCAACGTGTCGCCATGATCTGAAGACGCCGCTGTCGGTCATCCGCATGTTCGGCGAGACGCTCGAGATGGGCCGGGTGCCCGACGAGAGCGCGCCGGCGGAGTACTACCGCGATCATCACCCACGAGAGCGAGCGGCTCTCGCGCCTGATCGACAACGTGCTCGACTTCTCGCGCATCGAGGAGCGGCCGCCGCCGGTACGACCTCGCGCCCACCGCGGTGGAGCCACTGATCGCGCGAGACGCTCGAGGCCTTCGCGTACCCGCTCGAGCAGCAGGGCTTCAAGGTCGAGGTCGCGGTGGGGGCCGACCTGCCCGACGTGCCGATGGACGCCAGACGCCATCGGCCAGGCCCTGGCCAACCTCATCGACAACGCGATCAAGTACTCCGGCGGCGACCGCAGATCGCGGTCGACGTGCATCGCGAGGGCGACGGGATCGCGCTCAGTGTCGCCGATCGCGGCGTCGGCATCGCTCCCGCCGAAGCACGGCGCGGATCTTCGACAAGTTCTACCGGGTCGGGCGGAGCGAGACGCAGGGACGCCGGGGCAGTGGAGTCGGCCTGGCGCTCGTCCGGCACGTCGCCGAGGCCCACCGCGGCCGCGTGAGCGTGCAGAGCACGCCGGGACGAGGGCAGCCGCTTCACGCTGTGGCTGCCGCGGGCGGCGGAGTGCGAATGCCGCGCATCCTGATCGTGGACGACGAGCCGGCGATCGTGCGCGGACTGGAGGACAACCTCCGGTTCGAGGGCTACGAGACGCTGGCGGCGACGAGCGGCGAGGAGGGGCTGGCCTGCGCGCTGGGCGAGGCGCCCGATCTCGTGCTGCTCGACATCGATGATGCCCGAGCTTCGGGCTGGGACGTGTGCCGCGAGCTCCGCCGTCGCGGCGTGGACGTGCCGGTGATCATGCTCACCGCGCGGGGCGAGGAGGTCGACCGCGTGCGCGGCCTCGAGCTCGGCGCCGACGACTACGTCGCCAAGCCCTTCTCGCTGCGCGAGCTGCTGGCCCGCGTGCGCGCCGTGCTGCGCCGCCCCGGCCCGCGGCAGAAGTTCGAGGCGCTCGCCTTCGGCGAGGTGCGGGTGCACCGGCGGGGGCGACGGGTGACCCGGAGCCGGCCGGGAGCTGCGCATGACGCGCAAGGAGTTCGACCTGCTCGTCTACCTGGTCGAGCACCAGGGCGATGTGATCACGCGCGAGCGGCTGCTCGACGAGGTGTGGGGCTACGAGCGGTTCCCGACGACGCGCACGGTGGACACGCACGTGCTGCGTCTGCGCCGCAAGCTCGAGCACGATCCCGACCGGCCGGTCTTCATCCAGACCGTGCACGGACAGGGCTACCGATTCGTCATCCCGTGAGACGCTGAGAGTCTGAAGGAGGAGTCATGCGACCTCGCGCTATTCCGTCGGTCACGCCCGAGACGCTCTATCTGAGCCGCCGCGAGCTGCTGGCCGGTGCCGGGGCCGCCGCGCTGGTGGTGGCGGCCGGCGCCGGTGACGCTGGCGCGGCGACCGCGCCGCCGGCCGGCGCGCCGCTGAAGGCTACGCCCAACCCGGCCTATCGCGTCGCCGATGCGCCCACCAAGATCGGACGCCGCGACCACCTACAACAACTTCTACGAGTTCGGGACCAACAAGGACGATCCCGGCGCGCCTGGCCGCCAGCCTCAAGCCGCGGCCGTGGCACGTGCAGGTGGACGGCCTGTGCGCCAGGCCCAAGACGTTCGACATCGAGGAGATCTTGAAGATGCGCGCCGCTCGGAGGAGCGCATCTACGTCCTGCGCTGCGTCGAGGCGTGGTCGATGGTGATTCCGTGGATCGGCTACTCGCTGGCGACGCTCCTGAAGCAGGTCGAGCCGAACGGGCAGGCGAAGTACGTCGAGTTCACGACGCTCAGGACCCCGAGCAGTTCCCGGGGCAGAAGTCGGGCTTCTTCGGCGGCTCGCCTCGACTGGCCCTACACGGAGGGACTGCGGCTCGATGAGGCGATGCATCCGCTGACGCTGCTCACCGTCGGCATGTACGGGCAGGTGCTGCCCAACCAGAACGGCGCGCCGATCCGGGTCGTCATTCCCTGGAAGTATGGCTTCAAGAGCGCCAAGTCGATCGTGCGCATCCGCCTGACCGACACCGAGCCCAAGACGGCGTGGAACAAGGCGGCGCCGCAGGAGTACGGCTTCTACTCCAACGTCAACCCGGCCGTCGACCACCCGCGCTGGAGCCAGGGCACCGAGCGGCGCATCGGCGAGTTCCGCCGGCGCCCGACCTTGCTCCTTCAACGGCTACGCCGATCAGGTCGCGTCGCTCTACACCGGGATGGACCTCAAGAAGAACTACTAGAGCGTGTCGTTCCGCGCCCGCGTCGCGCTCGAAGGTCTCCGTCTGGGCTCGGTCGGCCTGACGCCGCTGGCGGCCATGGCCTACTGGTTCTGGACGGACGACCTCGACGGCCAACCCGGATCGAGCTTCGTCACGCGAACGCTCGGCGACTGGACGCTGCGCTTGCTGCTGGCGAGCCTGGCCATGACCCCGCTGCGCTTGCTGTTCGGCCTCGGCTGGCCGCTGACGCTGCGCCGGCTGCTCGGGCTCTTCGCCTTCGCCTACGTCGTCCTGCACTTCAGCGTGTGGATCGTGCTCGACCACTTCTTCGACTGGCGCACCATGGGCGACGACATCGCCAAGCGGCCGTAGATCACGGTGGGCATGACCGCGCTGCGCTGCTGTGCCTCGCTCGCCGCCACGTCGACCACCGGGATGATCAAGCGCCTGGGCGGTGTCGCGTGGACGACGCCTGCACCGCCTCGCCTACGTGGCGGCGGTGCTCGTGATGCCTGCACTACATCTGGCTGGCCAAGAAGGTGCTGATCGCGCCGAAGGTCTACGCCGGCGTGCTGGCGCTGCTGCTCGCGATCCGCGCGTGGGATGCCGCGCGCCGATACCCGCGCCGGCGCGCGGCGCCGCGGCCGCTCGTGCTATGGCTCCCCGATGAGCGCGGACCGCCGGGCGAGTCCGCCTCGTCGCGCTCGTCCTCGCGCTGGCGCTGGTGGGCTGCGCGAGGATGGCGGCCCTGCCCGCCGGCGCACTCCGCCGCGTCGAGGACGGCACCGACCGCAACCGGTCCCACGCGCGCGAGGTGCTGCCGAACGGTGTGGTGCTGATCGCGCAGGATCATCGCGCGGCCGCACGTCGTGGCGCTGCAGCTCTGGATGCGCGTGGGCGGGCGCGACGGAGACGTCCAGCGAGCTGGGGCTGAGCCACTACCTCGAGCACATGCTGTTCAAGGGCACGCCCGACGCGCCCGCCCGGCTCGATCGACACGCTCATCGAGGGCTTCGGCGGCAGCAGCAACGCCTTCACCTCGTACGACTTCACGCACTACGACGTGCTCGTGCCCGCCGCCCACGTGCGACCGGCCGTGGCGCTCCTGGCCGACATCGCGGTCAACGCGCAGCTTCAGTGCCGGCCGAGCTCGAGGCCGAGAAGAAGGTCGTCTTCGAGAGGAGATGCAACCTCCTGCAGGACGATCCCGAGAAGTTCCTCACGCGGCGGCTGTCGGAGACGGTCTACGTCGGCATCCCTTACGGGCGCCCGATCCTCGGCACCGCGCGAGCTCGCATGCGCGATCTGACCCGCGAGCAGCTGAACGCGTACCACGAAGCAGCGCTACGTCCCCCAGAACATGGTGCTGGTCGTGGTCGGCGCCGGTGCCGGCGGCCCGGGCGCGCGCGCGCTGGCCACTCGAGGTGTTCGGCCAGCTGTTCGCCCCGGCCGTGCCCCCCGCGGCCTCGCCGCGCCGATCCCGTCGCTGGAGCCGCGCGGCCGTCGCGACGACGTGCGCGCTCCGGAGCAGGAGGCCGGGCTCGGCCTGGTCGCGGCAGGCTCCCGCCACGCGGCTCGCCGCGGACGGATATGACCGCGGTCGATCTGCTGACCTACATCCTCGGCGACGCGCCCCAGCTCGCGGCTGAACCAGACGGTGCGCGAGGGCGAGCGGCTGGTGCAGTCGATCGACGACGACTACCGTCACGCTGCGAGCAGTCGGGGCATCGTCGCCATCACCGCCCGGCTCGGACGCCGCGAACCTCGACGCGCGCGCAGGCCGCGATCCTCGACGTCATCAGGCAGGTGCGCGCCGAGGGCGTGACCGAGGCCGAGCGCCAGCGCGCGATCATCACGGCCGAGGCCAGCCTACGCGCTTCGACATCGAGACGGCCGAGGGGCTGGCCAGGTCCTACGGCCAGGCCGAGACGACGTGGACCTTGTCCGACGAGCTCGCGTATCTGACGCGCCTCGCGCGAGGTCAGCGCCGCCCAGGATCCAGGCCGCCGCCCGCAAGTACCTCGGCGACGACAACTACGCGCGGTGCGCCTCGCTGCCGGCGGGCGCCAGATGAGTCGGGCCCCGCGCCCCGCGCTGTTCGGTCGTGCGGTGCTCGCCGCGACCTGAGCGTATCGTGGCCGGCGCGGGCCCAGACTCCTGCCGAGGTGGTGCGCGTCGGCGCGACTGGACAACGGCTTCACCGTCGTCGTGCCGCGAGAACCCGGTGGCCCCGGTGGTCGCGGTGGCCTTGCTCGTCCGGATGTGGCGCGCGCTGGGAGACGCCGGCCAACGCCGGCATCTCGAACCTGCACGCACGCGGTGATGGTGAAGGGGACCACCGAAGCGCAGCGGGAGCGATCTGGCCGGAGACCGTGGCGTCGCTGGGCGGCAAGATCACGGCGTCGGGGGACGTGGACTACTCGGGCATCCAGGCCACCGCGCTGGCCCGGCTACTGGCGCGGAGCTGCTCGAGATCACCGCCGAGCTGGCGCTCTCCCCCGATGTCCTGCCGACGACGTGCGCGCGCGAGCGCGAGTGGCTGCTCGAGCGCGATCCAGCGCGCGCCGCGACAACCCGCCGGCCCGCGCCTTCGACGAGTTCGTACGCCGCGCTGTTCGGCAGCCATCCCTACGCGCTGCGGAGCCTCGGCACGCGCCGTCAGTCTCGAGCGCATCGATCACGCTGGCGATCCCGGCGTGGTACCGCGCCTTCTATCGGCCGGAGCGCATGACGCTGGCGGTGAGTGGGCAGGTCGCGGCGTCGAGGTGATCGCCGAGGCTCGCCGGCTGTTCGGCGCCCAGCCGGGCGACGGCGCGACGCCCGATCCGCCGATCCCGCCCGCCCGCTCGGCCGCGGCGCGACGGATCGCGCAGGAGGCGCAGCAGACGCAGATCGTCGTCGGCGGGCTGGCGCCCTCGCTCCCGATCACCCGGATTTCGCCGCGGTCAAGGTGCTCTCGACCATCCTGGGCGGTGGGATGGCCGGCCGGCTGTTCGTCGAGCTGCGGACAAGCGCGCGCTCGCGCTACACCGCGGCGTCCTACTACGATCCGTGCACGGAGACCCGGCGCGCTCATTCTCTGATCTCGGCACCGCGCCCCAGAACGCCGCGCCGAGCGGAGCCGGCGTTGCTGCGCGAGAGTGGCGCGGGTGCGGACGAGCCGGTGCCGCGCCGACGAGCTGGCCCGGGCCGAAGGGTACCTGCTGGGGCGCTACGCGATGGATCGACGCACCGAACGAGCGGATCGCCTGGTACCCTGGCGTTCTACGAAGTCGAAGGGGTGGGCCGCGAGTATCCCGACCGGTATACGCGCGCGGGTCGAGGCCGTCACGGCGGCCGACATCCAGCGCGTCGCCCGGACCTACCTGGCCGACCCCAGCGATTCTCATTCTCGGCCCGCGCTAAGCTGCGGCCGGGACGGTCTACGGCGTGGCGAGAAGGTGACCCGGCCTCGGGCTGAGCCTCGGGCCCGGCCGCTGCAGCTCAGCTCAGTTCTTCGGCGCTGGCGGGCGCGCGCTTCGTCGGCGCGCGCCGGATCTCTGTCGGCGGCGAGCCCGACGTGGAGCGGACAGGGCGGCTTGTTCTCTTCCACGTACTGACAATCGCTCTGGCTGCACTGGACGAAGTAGCCCTGCGGCCGGCCGAACCCCCGTGCCGCTTGAGCCGGATCATCACCGTCTCGGACACGACCTCGCACCAGAACTCCCGGGCGCGACCTCGACTCACACGCACCTCCTGCAAGCTGCCTTCAAATTGCCGGGCCATCGTGACCTTCCCACCATACCCCGGGGACCACACCGCACAATGATTCTGTGCGAGCGTGACGGGGCGAATTCCATCGTGAGCCGTCGGGGAGTTCCGTTATAGTGGGCCGGTACCAGCGCTTGATTCGGCGCTAACGTTTGCGCGGAGGATCCACGCTTGCGTCGCTCCGGTCTCGACTTCGGTGGAGTCGCCTGGCTCCTGTTGTCCTCGGTCGTGATGCGCTGGTCTTCTCACCGGGTGCGGCACGGTTTCCCACAGCCTCAGCGCATCGACTCGGCCCTGATCGCGGAGCCAGGCTGACCCCTCGAGCAGCGATCGGCAATCGACGGACGACTCGTTGGCCGCCGCGGCCTCGGCACGGCTCGGGAGCCTCCGTGGTCGAGCCCACGCCTGGCGCTGCGACCCGGTGACGTGCCAAGGCCGCCGCCGAATCCGACGCCCTGGTCCGGGTGACCGGGTCGATCGACGGCGAGGAGCTGGTCACCGTGACCCAGCGACCTCCTCGACACCGACAGTGAGGGCGCCTCGGCGCTGGTCCAGCAGTCGGCCGAGGGCGATGCCGACGCCGAGGAATACGCACCCGTGGGAGTCGTTCAACGAGACGATGTTCACGTTCAATCGCAATCTGGACCGCTTCATCCTGAAGCCGGTCGCCTACGTCTACAACCTGATCATGCCGGAGCCGTTTCAGGTGATGATCGCCAACGGCTTCGACAACATCAAGTTCGTGCCCCGCATGATCACCAACCTGTTGCAGGCGAAGTGGGGAGGCGCCAGCCGCGAGCTGGGCCGCTTCCTGATCAACAGCACCTTCGGCATCGGAGGGCTCTTCGATCCCGCCAAGGATTACTGGGGATCCAGAAGAGTTCGGAAGACTTCGGTCAAACGCTGGGCGTGTGGGGCAGTGGCCCTGGGCCGTACCTCGTCTTGCCCTTCATGGAGCCGCATGCACCGTCAGGGACCGGCGTCGGCAAGCTCGTCGACAGCTTCCTCGACCCGCTGAGCTACTTCATCCCCTTCATCTGGGATCGGCTGGGGCATGAAGCGTCGGTGACGTCATCCAACGATCGCGCGCTCAACTACGATCCTTCCAGGGGTTCGAGGAGAGCGTGATCGACATGTACAGTGCGGTTCGCCACGGCTACCTGCAAGCGCCGGGAGCGGCTGATCTCGGGAGTAGCCGCGCCGGAGGAGCTCTCACCTTGAGGCGGCGGATGTGGGCCGGTGGAGGTATTGCCGGCTTCCTGGTCTCAGTCCTCGGGCTGGTGCTGTGGTCGCGCGCCGGCGCCGCCCCCACGACCTCTCGTGAGCTTGCCTCCGGTCGCCAGGCTCTACGCCACACTCACTGCGTCGCCTGTCACGGCGAGGGGCGGGGCGACGGGCCATCGGCCGCCGGCTTCGGGACCAAGCCATCCGACCTCACCGACGGCCGCCTCATGAATCGCCTAGCCGGACGAGTTCCTGGTCAACATCATCCTGCACGGCGGCCCGGCCGAGGGACTGTCGCCCAACATGCCGCCGTTCGCCGGCTATCTTCGGCGACACCCAGGCGCGCGACATCATCGTCCACCTGCGGTCGCTCGCCCAGCCGCCGTTCACCCACGGCACCGCCGGGTCGCTTGGTCACCGTCCCGGGAGCGCCCCGCCAGCCGATCCTCTTCAGCCACCTGATCCACGCGCGGCTCGTTCCGGGATCGAGTGCCAGTTCTGCCACGCCGACGCCCGCCGCTCGGAGTACGCCGGGCTGCCGTCGGTGGAGCGCTGCATGGGCTGCCACAAGATCATCGGGGCGCAGGACAATCCGGAGATCGCCAAGATCCACGACTATAGCCGGCGCGGCCTGCCGATCCCTGGGTCCGGGTGTTCAAGCTCCCGGAGTTCACCCACTTTCCCCACAAGCCGCACATCCGCGCCGAGGTGGCCTGCCAGACCTGCCGCGGGCCGATCGACCGCATGCGGGTGGTCGGTGCCCACACCGGGCCCGCGTCTGGTCGAACGACCTGGCGATCCTGGTGCTGCGGGCCGCTCCGCCGCCCCTGTCGATGGGCTGGTGCGTGGACTGCCACCGGCAGCAGAACGCCACGCGGGACACCGGGTTCCGCTCGACTGCGTCGCCTGCCATCATTGAGGACCTGACCGAGCGCAAGCACTCTATCGTCGGACTGACCGTTCATGCTACCGTTAATGCACTCTATTGTTGCGAAGAGCGGGCGAAAATTGATCGCCACGAGGACAACGTCATGCACACGCTGAGGCCCCGATCGGTCATCGTCGGACTCGTCGGGTTGCTGGTGACTCGCCGCCCGGGGCTCCGCCCAGGCCCAGATGCAGCCGGCGAGCGCCGAGCTCCGTGCGCGCCACCGGACGCGCGTCGACCTGATGCCGAAGGGGCAGACGCGCTGGGCGCCGGCGATCCGTCGGGGCCCGGCTGGTCGAGGGCGACCAGATCCGCGCGCTGGCCGGCGGCTCCGCTGATCTCGTCCTGCCGGATGGCAGCACGATCCTCATCGCCGGAGAACTCGCGCTTCGCCGTGACGCAAGCTCGACTACGACGCCAGCAATCGAGACCGTGACGCCTCGTTCCACGTGGTGGCCGGCAAGCGTCCGTGCGCAGGTCTCGCAGGCGGCGGTCTCGGTGGTCCGGGCGCGGCAGTCGAACTTCAACATCTCGACGCCCAGCGGCGTGGCCGCCGTCCGCGGCACCATCGTCGTGCTGGCCTACAACCCCGCGACCCAGGAGACGCTGACCTGACGTCTTCCCGTCGCCCGGCCAGGCGGCCTCCGCCGCGCGCCGGTGACGTTCCGTGAGCTAAGGGTGGACAGGCGGTGACGGTCACCGGTGGCAGCTTCGTCCGCCAGTCCGGGGCGGGGCTCCCAGCGGCTCCGACGCCGATCGGCAACCTGCCACCGGCGGTTCAGGGCGCGCTCACGACCGCGCAGAACGGGTCGACCCAGGGCTCCACCGAGCTGATCGTCGTGTCGGTTGCCGTTGCCGACGGCTCAGGAGACTCAGAACACCGCGAACACCGGGACCGGCGGTACGCCGCCCGTGGTTCAGGTGAGCAACCCAGGGCGCTCCGGTCCCGCCGGGATACAGCGGGCGGAGCAATCCGTGCACGGGGTCCGCCGGGAGGCAGCCAGCAGAACTGCTCGACGATCGCTACGCCGGTGTGCCCCGCCGGATTCACCGGGCACGCCGCCGAACTGCACCCGCGGTGTCGGCGTGCCAGTCGCCGCCCTGCGAGTAGGCCGCGCAGCGCTATCCGCCCGGCGTGGTCTTGAGCCCGAGCAGCTCGTAGATCACGACCGGGCGAGTCTTCCCTTCACCTTCACTTCGCCCAGCTCCCGCACCTCGATCGCGTCACCGGCGGCCTCGCGGGCCCCCTCGCTGATGATGATGTGCTTCTCGGTCTGGTAGTCCTCGTTGAGTGACTCCAGGCGCGCGCCCAGGTTCACCTCGTCGCCGATGACCGTGTAGTCGAAGAGCTGCTCGGAGCCGAGGTTGCCCACGACCATGTTGCCGGTGTTGACGCCGAGGCCGATCCGGAACGGCTCGCGGCCCTCGGCGGTCCACTTGGCGGTCAGCCGCTCCACCTCGGCGGCCATGCGCAGGGCGGCGCGGCAGCCGCGCGAGCGCGTGGTCGGGATAGACGATCGGCGCGCCGAACTCCGCCATCACCGCGTCGCCGATGTACTTGTCGAGCGTGCCGCCCTCCTCGATCACGATGCGCGTCATCTCGGTCAGGTACTCGCGCAGCATCTGCACGACCAGCTGCGGGTCGTTCTTCTCGGTGAAGGTGGTGAAGTCGCGGATGTCCGAGAAGAGCACGGTGAGGTTGCGCAGCTCGCCGCCGAACTGCAGCGCCTCGGGGTTGTCCACGATCCGCGCCACGACCTCGGGGCTCACGTACTGCTGGAACGCCGCGCTTGGTGTACTGCCGCTGCCGCTCCTCGGTGAGGATGGCGGTAGATGGTGATGCGCCACGAGGGTCCCGTAGCAGCGCCACCGCGGGGTAGACGACCGGCGTCCACAGTCCCTGGCGGAACCAGTAGTGCGTGGTCCCGAAGCAGCGCGGCCGGAGGCCCAGCGTGATCCGGAGGCTCGGCACCGGCCGCACCGAGGGCAGCACCAGCGCCAGCACGAGCGGGAACGAGCAGGATGCCTCCGGTCCTCGGCCAGCTCCGTCCAGTGGGGGCGCACGATGAACCGCCCCTCGAGGATGTTGGCCGCCATGTTGGCGTGCTTCTCGACCCCGGGCATCGTCGGCGAGACCGGCGTCACGCGGAGATCGTAGAGGGCCTCGGCGGTGGCGCCGATGAAGACTGATCACGCTCCTTGACGCGCTCGAGGTCCGCGGCCCTGGAAGACGTCGGCGGCCGACACGTGAGGGACGGTGCCGGGAGGGCCGGCGTAGTCGATGAGGGTGCGACTGCGCGCCTCGGTCGGGATCAGCACTTCCCTTTCCGACCTGCAGGGACTCGCCGAAGGTGACCTTGACTCCGAGGGTCTCCACACCGAGGCCGACGCGCACCGCTTCCAGCGCCAGGCTTGGGTAGTAGTGCCCGCGCGACTCGATCACGAGAGCCTCGTAGCGGGTCGAGCCGTCACCTTCGGGCTGCATGTTCGTGTGGCCCACCGGACGTCCGCGGCCTCGATGATGGGCGAGACCGGGAAGAACTCCTGCTCGGCGTGGATCGGGGAAACAGGCCGCGGTCCTGTAGTTCTTGAAGGACCCGAGCGCGCTCTTGCGCGGGGCCCCTGGCGCTCTGGCACGGTCGTCGGCGGTACCCGCTCGAGGACGAAGTTGCTGGCGAGGACCACCCGGCCGGATTCACGAATCGCCTCGGCGAGGATCGCATCCGGAGAGTTGTCGCGCGCCATCCGCTCGAGCTCGCTGCGAACTCGGCTCCACGCCACCGGCGCGCCGGGCCAGCCGATCGATGACCTGGCGCTCGGCGCCGGGCTCGGGCTCGTTGAACAGCCACGTCGAACGCGATGATGCCGGCCCCGCCGCGGGTCAGACGGCGGACGAGATCCGCCAGGGTGGTGCGCGACCACGGCCAGCGCCCGATAGCCTTGAGGCTCGCCTCGTCGATGGTGACGATGGTGACCGGGGCCGCGACCGTGCGGGGCCCCCGGATCTTGAAGTGCTGATCGTAGAGGTTGAACTCCAGTCGCAGGAGGAAATCCGGGGCGGCCCAGTACACGGCGCCGATGAGCACGACGACGCCCAGCGCGATGAGCAGGGGAATACAGCCGCGTGCGCGCGCGCGGCCCTTGGCCATCAGTCGGCGGCTTTGAAGTACTTCGCGGCCGGGTGGTGGAAGACGAGCGCCGAGACGGACGCTTCGGGATCCATCATGAATCCCTCGGTGAGGGCGATGCCGACCTCCTCGGGGCGGAGCAGACGCCAGAGCGTGGCCTGGTCGGCGAGGTCGGGGCAGGCGGGATAGCCGGAAGCGACACGCGCAGGCCGCGATAGTGAGCCTTGAGCTTGTCGGCGATGCTCAGCTCGGAGGATCGGGGAACCCCCACAGCGTGCGCAGCCGCGCGTGCAGCCATTCGGCCATGGCCTCCGCGCTCTCGATCGCCAGTGCCTGCAGGGCGTGGGACCGCAGATAGTCGCCGCGCTCCTTGGCGTCGCGGCCCGCTCCCGCACGCCCTCGCCGCAGGTGACCGCGAAGAGCGCGACGCAGTCGTCGCGGTCTTCGCGCACGTAGTCGCTGAGGCAGAGCCGCTCGCCGGCGGCCTGGCGCGGGAAGACGAAGCGCGCCGCCGCCGCCCCGTCGGCGCCGAAGAGCGTGAGCGCCTCGCCGGCGGCCCGCGCCCGGAACCACTGATAGACGCCAGTGCGCGCGGAAGAGCCGCTCGCGCACCGCTTCCGCGCTTCAACCCCTCGATGACCTCCCGCAGCTCCAGCGCCTTGGGATCGCCCTCCTCGAGCAGGCCGGAGCACCGGCCCGCGCAGGCCGAGGTGCTTGCCGTAGAGCATCTGCACGTTGACGTAGGGATAGACGTGCGTGCAGCGGCACGTCGCGCAGGATGTGGCGCGCGAGGTCGGGCGGCGCCAGCACGTCCGCGGCAGGGACCCGGACCGCCGGCGCGGACGGCGTCGCGGCCGGCGCGGGCGACGCGGTCACCGACGCCCGCGGTGAGCGCGCGCCTGCTCGGCGCCGGATTCGCTCGATCAGCGCGTCGTGCGTCACCGCCGAGAAGAGATGGTTGGCCAGATCGAGCCCGTCCATCGCGTCCTTGGCGTACAGGCGTGATGCCGCCGTACTCGGCCGCGATGCGCGTGGCCGTGAACTTGCGGGTGAGCGCGGCGCCGCCCACGAAGAGCGGGATGTCGATGCCGGCCACGCGCAGGTCCTGCGCCGTGATCACCATCTGCTGGGCCGACTTCACCAGCAGGCCGGAGAGCCCGATGGCGTCGGGCTTGTGGTCGCGATACGCGGCGATGAGCTCTTCGGGCGGCACCTTGATCCCGAGGTTGATCACCCGGTAGCCGTTGTTGGAGAGGATGATCTCGACCAGGTTCTTGCCGATGTCGTGCACGTCGCCCTTCACGGTGGCCAGCACGATCGTGCCGCGCGTGGTCGGCCTCGGCCTTCTCCATGAACCGCTCGAGGTGCGCCACGGCCGCCTTCATCGCCTCGGCGCGACTGCAGCACCTCGGCCACGATGAGCTGGTTGTCGTTGAAGAGCCGGCCCGACCTCGTCCATGCCGCGTCATGAGCGGGCCGTTGATGATGTCGAGCGGCGCGGCGTCGCTCAGCTTGCGCGTCGAGGTCTTCGATCAGCCCGTCGCGGCTGCCCTCGACGATGTAGCGGGCGCAGCCGCTCATCGAGCGGACAGCGTGCTGCGTGGCCGGCGGCGTCTTCGTGCGCTCGCGGAAGTGGGCGGCGAAGGCGCGCCACCGGATCCGCGCCGCGTCGCAGTAGATCAGATCCTCGGCGAGCCGGCGCTCCTCCTCGGGGATCGAGGCATAGCGCTCGAGCCGCTCGGTGTTGACGATCGCGTAGTCGAGGCCGGCCTTCGCGCAGTGGATAGAGGAAGACGCGCGTTGAGCACCTCGCGGCCGGCGGCGGGCAGCCCGAACGAGACGTTGGAGATGCCGAGAATGGTCCTGGCACTCGGGGAAGCGCGCCTTGATGGCGCGCAGCGCCCTCGATCGTCTCCACCGCCGAGCCGACGTAGTTGGCGTCGCCGGTGCCCGACCGGGAAGACCAGCGGCGTCGAAGATCAGGTCGCGCGGCGGGAATCCCGTACTTGCTCGGTGAGCAGCCGGTGCGAGCGCTCGGCGATGGCGAGCTTGCGCTGCGCGCGTCACCGCCATGCCCTGCTGCTTGTCCTCGTCGATGCAGCCGACCACGACCGCGCCGCCGTAGCGTGCGCAGCAGCGGGACGACCTTCTCGAAGCGCTCCTCGCCGTCCTCCAGGTTGATCGAGTTGACGATGGCCTTGCCCTGGCAGTGGCGCAGCGGCCATCTCGAGCACGGCGGCGTCGGTGGAGTCGATCATGAGCGGGACCTTGACCTCGCCGGGTCAGCTCGCCCATGAAGCGGTCCATGTCGGCCGCCTCGTCGCGGTCGGGATTGGCCGAGGCACACGTCGAGCACCTGGGCGCCTGCCTTGACCTGCGCGCGCCCGACCTCGGCGGCGTCCGTCGAAGCTGCTCGGCGACCGACCAGCTCCCTTGAACTTGCGCGAGCCGATGACGTTGGTGCGCTCGCCCACGAAGATCGGCCGGTTGTCGTCGGCCGGATAGAACACGTCCACGCCGCTGACCGCGGGCGGCGCCGCTCGACCGGCGGCACGCGCGCGGGCGGCGGCCGCGCCAGCGCGCGCGATGGCGCGCGGATGTGCGCGGGCGTGGTCCCGCAGCAGCCGCCGACCAGGTTCACCCAGCCCTCGTCGACGAAGCGCTTGCAGCTTGAAGGCGAGACTGGCCGGGCGTCTCGCCGTACTGGCCGCGCTCGTCGGGCAGGCCCGCGTTGGGATGACGCTCGACGAAGGCCGTCGCCAGCGCCGCCAGCGAGCGCAGATGATCGGTCATGAACTCGGGGCCGGTCGCGCAGTTCAGCCCGACCGAGCAGGAGGTCGAGATGCTCGAGCGACGACGCAGAGCGCCTCCACGCCCTGGCCCGCGAGCATCGTGCCAGTGGGCTCGATCGTGCGCGCTCACCATCAGCGGCAGATCCGACGCCAGCTCGGCCTGCGCCGCTTCTGGCAACGCCGATCGCCGCGGCCTTGACGTTCAGCGTGTCCTGCGCAGGTCTCGAGCAGCAGCGGCGTCCACACCGCCCGGCGATTGAGCCCGGCCGCCTGCACCGCGTAGCCGGCGCGGACGTCGTCGAAGGTCACGTTCCGGGTGACCAGTGATCGTCCGCGTCGACGAGCCCCATCGCGCCGATCACCAAGCGCGTCATCCGACCGCACTCTCGCCGGGCGATGACGGGCCGCCAGTGCGAGAGATCTCCCACGCGCGGTCGGCCGGGCCTTGCTCGGCCGACAACGTAGGGAGCACAGCCGAAAGTGTTGGTCACGAGACGCAGTCGGCGCCCGCGTCGATCGCAGGGCCCGGTCGGACGGCGCGCACGACGTCAGACGCGTCAGGTTGGAGATTGCTCGTTGCAGCCCCGTCGGGGCGTGGGCCCCGAAGTCGTCGGCCGTCAGGGCTGCGCCATGCAGCATCGTCCCCATGGCCCCGTCGAGCACGAGGATGCGCTCCTGCGAGCGCGCGGCACTAGCCGGGAAGACGAATCCATAGCCAGTTCCATAGTAGCGTAGCGGTGGTATCTTTCGCTCCATGACGGCGACCCCCGCTCTCGCTCGAAGGTGTCCGCGTGCTCGACCTGTCACCGGTGCTGGCTGGCCCCCTTCTGCGGCGTGCTGCTGTCCGATCTGGGTGCCGACGTCATCAAGATCGAGGATCGCGGGCAGCGGCGACGAGTCGCGGACCTGGCCGCCCCACAGGGATGGTGAGTCGGCGGCGTTCCTGGTCATCAACCGCAACAAGCGGCGGCATGACGCTCGACCTCAAGGCTGCCGGAGGGCGGTGGCGATCCTGAAGAAGATGATCGCCAGCGCACGACGTCCTGATCGAGAACTTCCGCACCGGCACCGATGGAGTCGTTCGGCCTGGGCTACGACGCGCTGTCGGCCATCAATCCGAAGACTGGTCTACTGCTCGGTGTCGGCGTTCGGCCGCACCGGCCCTCGCAAGGACGGCGCCGGCTACGAGGCGCTCATGCAGGCCTTCAGCGGCATCATGTCCATCACCGGCGAGCCGGGCGGCCCGCCAGTCCGCGCGCGGGCGTGTCGTTCCTCGATCTCACCACCGGCATCTTCTGCGCCTTCGGCATCGTCAACGCGCTCCTGCACGCGAGTCAGTACCGGGCCTTGGCCAGCGCGTCGATGGCCTCGCTGCTGGAGACCGCGGTGACGCCTGCTTGAACTCTCATCGCCGAGGGCTATCTGCTCGACGGGCGCGCCAGCCGAAGCGCGCTCGGCTCCGTGCACCCATCGCTGTCGCCGTACCGCAACTTCCAAGCGTCGCGGACGGCCAGTGGATCTTCATCGCCGGCGCCAACGACCGGTTCTGGCAGCGTCCGGCCCCGCGCTCGGCCTGCCCGCACACCGGTGTCCGACCGCGCTTCGCGGTGAACATCGAGCGGGTGAAGAACCGGCGCGGGCTAGAGGAGGCGCTGGAGCTTGCGATCGCCAGGCTTGATCGCGAGCCGTTGTTGAAAGGTGCTCCGAGGAGGCCGGCGTTGCCGGCAGACGCCGGTGGAACACGGTGGCGCCAAAAGCGATGGAGGATCACGGCAGACCGCGGCGCGCGCGATGATCCAGCGCGTGGTGCATCCGCCGGCTGGGCGAGATCCCGGTCGTCGGCACCCCGGTTGAAGTTCTCAGCGCATGAAGGCGGGGGCGCATTGCCGGACCCCCAGCGCCGCAAGCAGGGCGAGCGCACACCGACCCGGAGTGCTCGCCGAGTGCCTGGCTTCCACTCGTCCTCCGGACATCGCGGCGCTCCGGGCCGAGAAGGTCGTCGTAGTGCCGGTCGTGTGGAGCCGATGTTAACGGGACAGGACGTAATCGTGCATTACGATCGGCTGGCTTCCGCCACGATGCTCAGCGCTGCTGCTGACCCTCAAGGTCTCCGCCCCCTCGCCGACCGCCGTCGCTCTTACCGGTGGACCGGGATGCCGAGGGCACCATCCACTGCACGACCGATCCGGCCACTCGATCCCGCCCGCCTTCCGGGTGCCGAATTCCCCGCTGGGATCGACAGCCGACGCGCCGGCCCGGTGATGGTCGCCGCCCCGGCGCCGGCCGTGACGTGGCGCGGTTGCCGTGCTCAGGCGGACCGGTATTGATCTCAGCTGGACGCGTCGCGGAAAACGGCGATGGCGCTGCGCCTGCTGCTCGACACCGGCGCCGACCGCACCCTGATCTCGCCCGATGCGCCGCGTCCCGGGCGGGATTCACGGCCACCACCCTGGGCGCGCCGGTTGCCGGTCCGCGGGGTGACCAGCTGGCGACGCCCAGGCAGTGCTGCTCGTCTCTCGTTCCCCGGCTGGACGGCTGGCGGGAACCCCGGGTCGGGCCGGTGGCGGTCATCGTCCACGCGCTGTCCACCGGGGGCGTCGGCGGCCTGCTCGGCCGCGACGTGCTGACGCCTTTGCGGTGCGGTCGACACTTTGCGCGACTCGTTCCGCGCTGAACTGGCTGCTTGGAACCCGGCTGTGACCTGCCGGGCGGAATGGGGTCGGCGGGCAGCCCGGCACCGTTGTTGTCCTCCCCCATGCCGCCCCGTGGCGCGGAAGGGCGCAGAAGACGATCGCGCGCCTGTGGGCGCTGTCCGGCCGACGCGCCGCGCCGCCGCCAGATCGCCGGGACCGCGCCCGCGTTCCCGCTGCTGGAGGCGAGACCCTGCTGGACCGGACCGCCGCCGGGGACCTGCTACCCGGATCCGGTGTGATCTCGCGGCCCACGACGTACTGCTCCAGCCGCCGTCACGCGACCGGCCCCGGACCGCCTCGTCATCCAGCCGGGGACAACCGGGGACGGCCGCCCGGCCTGCCTCTATCCGCTGATGCGAATCGCCGAGCTCCGCTTCGGCGACGTTCCGGTCGCGGTCTTCCGAATCGGATCACTTCTCGTGGACAACGACGCCGCGCCTTTGTCGGGGCGGTGCGCGGGTGCGATCGACGGCGCTCGCCGCGAGCCCGATCAGCGTGGATCCTGCTCGGCATCGAGGCGCGCCGGGGAGACGGAGTACGGCTGGATCGAGCCGGCCGCGCAGGATCTCTCGGCCCCGCAGGCCGCCCGCGGGTCGCGCGCCGATCCAGCGTTTCTGGGAGGAAGCTCGGCGCCTGATCACGCCGCCACGGCTGGCGCCGCGGGTCAGCATCTGGAACGACGCGTCATGACGGTCAGTCGACGCGCCTGAGGCGTTTCATCGACCTGATCCGCGCTTCGGCGCGCCAGGACCTGGTACGGCCTTTCACCGAGGCCCGTCCAGCGGGGCGCCGGGCTCCCGCGAGCGCGCCGTGGCCGATCGCGCGTCCTGCGCGCACACTCTGGCTCACGACCAGGTGAACTGCCGACGCGCGCGTGCTCGGGCGCCGGCGGCGCGCTCGCTCTCCGGCGTCGTCCGCCTGGGGGGCATCGAGTGGAGCGACTGGGAGCGGCGGCACGAGCGGGTCTTCGCCACCATCCGTCGCACCGGCTGGCGCCTGGGTGGCTCGAGCGCGTCGCGCCGCGCCGAGCGGGGCCTCATCCCGCTTCCGACCGGCTGTCCGCCTGAGCCCAGCCGCGCGAGGCCGTCTGCGATTGACCTCGGCGTTTGCCACGGCTACCGTGAGGGAGCCGTGGGACTCGTTCAAGGACAAGGTTGCGGTCGTGGACGGGCGGGGAAGCAGGGATCGGACGGGCGCTGGTGCTGGCACTGGCGCAGCAGGGCGCGCGGGCGGTCGTGATCGCCGACCTCGACGAGGACGGCGATGGACGGGGTGCGCCGGACGATGTGCGCGCCCAGGGTGCTCACGGCGCTGACCGTCCGCACCGGACGTCACCGATCTGCGCCAGGTACAGGCCCCGCCGAGCGCGCTGCTTCAAGGCGTTCGGCGGCGTCACGTCTCTTGCAACAACGCGGGCGTCGCCGCCTCGGGGCGGCCTGGAGCGCGCCGCACCGGACTGGCAGTGGGTCTGGGCGTCAACCTCTGGGCGCGTGATCCACGGCGTCGAGGCGTTCGTGCCGCGGATGATCGCCGCCGGCGCGCCGGGCACATCGTGAACACGGCGCCTCCATGGCCGGGCTGATCGCCAGCCAGGGCCTCGGCGTCTACAACACGTCCAAGTACGCCGTCGTCGGTCACTTTCCGGAGACGCTCGCCAGGACCTCAAGCCCTATCGCATCGGCGTGTCGGTGCTCTGCCCCATGGGTGTCGAGACGCCGGATCACGCGAGTCCGAGCGCTAGCCGTCCCGCCGTCGCTGCGCAACGAGGCCCGGCGCCGCGGCGGCCGCGGTGGGAGCTGATCGGGCGCTACCTGGCCCCCGAGGCCGTCGCCGGCATGGTGCTGGACGCCGTCCGTCGCGGCCGAGCTCTGCGTCATCACCCACGACGAGGGCTCGGCCGCTGCGGCGTGCGCTTCGAGCGCATGCAGCAATCGATGCTGGCGCGGCGCAAAGCGTGAGCGCATCCTGACCGCCGACCAGGCCGCCATCCGCTGGGCCCGCGAGGCCCGACGAGCTGGCGCACGCCGTGCGCGAGCTGTCCGACCGCTCCGGCCATCGCGCTCGACACCGAGGGCGACAGCCCTCCACCACTATCCCGAGCGCCTGGCGCTGATCCAGATCGGCGTGCCGGACGCGGCAGCGTCTGGCTGGTCGACCCGCTCGCCCTGCCGGATCTCGACGCGCTGGCGCCGCTGTTCGCCCAGCCGGACTCGGCTTGCTCGTGCTGCACGCGGGCGACAACGATCTCGTGCACCTCAAGCGCCGGTGGGCACTTCAAGTTCGGCGCGGTGTTCGACACCGCGATCGCCGGGTCGGTTCCTCGGGGGCGCGCGCTGGGCCTCGACGTGCTGCTGGACACGTACCTGGGCGTCGCGCTGCCGCCGTCGCGCCAGAAGGGACGACTGGTCCGGCGCCCGCTCACGGACGCCCAGACGCTGTACGCGGCGGCGGACGTGCAGCACCTGTTCGCGCTCCGCACCCGCCTCAGCGAGGAGCTGACGAAGATCGGCCGCCTGGCCTGGGTCGAGAGGGAGATGCGCCGCGCTCGCCGCCCAGCCGGCGCCCGAGCGCCCGTCGATCCCGACGCGTACCTCGGCGTGAGGGCGCGCGAGCTGCCGCCCGCGGGCTGGCGATCATGCGCGAGCTGTGGGATCTGCGCGAGCGCCTGGCGCGCGCCGCCGACCGCCCGCCCTTCAAGGTGCTGGGCGAGGATGTCCTGCTCGGCGTGGCCCAGACGCGCGCCGACCGAGGCCGCCACGCTCGGCACGCTCAGCGGGATCACGCCGCGCGTGCTCGAGCGCTGGGGCGCGGCCATTCTCGGCGCCGTCGAGCAGGCGCAGGCCCTGCCCGAGAGCGCGCTTGCCCACGATCCCGCGGCGGCCGCGGCCGGTGATTCCCGGCGCCATGAGCCGCCGCATCGAGGCGCGCTGCGTCGCTGGCGGACCGGCGCGACCAGAGCGCGTCGGACTCGAGGCCGGCGCTGCTGCCCCAACCGGCTGCATCAGCGTCATCGCCGCGGCCGGGCCCGCACGCTCGACGAGCTCGCGCGCGTCGAAGGCGTGCGGCGCTGGCGCGTCGAGACGCTGGGCACCGAGCATCCTCGCGGCGCTCGAGAAGCCGTGAGACGGTGCGCGCCGGCGTCATGAGCGACGACTGGCGCGCCAACCTCAGTCGATGACGACGCTGGCTCTCACGCGCATCCTGCGCGAGAGCGGAGTCGGTGGCCGTCCTGGGCGCGAAGGCGCAGCCCTCGGCGCCGGCGCACTACGTGCCGGCGCTACCTCGCGGGCCGAGGCTACGAGATCCTGCCGGTGAATCCGCGGCTCGAGGGCACGATCGTGCTCGACGCGCCGGTGATGACGACGCTGGCCGACCTCGAGGATCCGGTGGACGTGGATCGACGTGTTCCGCTCGCCCCGAGTACTTGCCCGGCCACGCCGCCGAGATCCCGGTCGCTGCCGTGGAAGCCGGCCGTCGTGTGGTTTCAGCTCGGCATTCGCAACGACCACGGCCGCCGAGCAGCTGGCGCGGGCCGGCATCCGCGTCGTGCAGGACCGCTGCATGATGCCCGGCACCGCCGCCTCATCGCGTCCCGCTGACGCCGCGGGCCAGCCTACGCCGGCAGCATGCTCGAGCGGCCTGGCCGGTCGGCGCAGCAGCCCACCGCGATGCCGATGTTCAGCAGGTTCCAGAGAATGCCGTTGAGGAACGCGGCCTGGTAGGAGCCGGTCAGGTCGAAGATCACGCCGGACATCCAGCCGCCGAGCGCCATGCCGAACACGGTGGCCATCAGCACCGTGCCGACGCGCACGCCGGCCTCCTCGGGAGGAAAGAACTCCCGGATGATGACGGCGTAGGCGGGCACGATCCCGCCCTGGAACAGGCCGAACAGCGCCGACAGCGATGTAGAGCGCGGCGAGTCCGTCGAAGGGCAGGAAGAGGACGAGCGCCAGCGCCTGCAGGCTCGAGCCCAGCAGCAGCGTGCGCCGCCCGCCGATCTGGTCGCAGATCCAGCCCGAGGCGAGGCGGCTCACGATGCCGAAGCCCAGCATCAGCGACAGCATCTGCGCGCCCCGCGCCGCGCCATGGCCCAGATCGCCGCAGTACGCGACGATGTGGACCTGCGGCATCGACATCGCGACGCAGCAGCTGAGCGCCGGCGATGATCAGCACGGTCTGCAGCGCGGCCGGCGACATCCCCGAGGGCCGCGACGACCGCGACACGCCGTGCGCGAGGTCGCGGACGAGGTCTCGGTCAGCGGCGACCGCCGCCGGAGGGCCAGCGCGAGCGGCAACATGGTCGCCACGCAGAAGACGGCGATGCCGAGGTAGGTCCGGCGCCAGCCCACGCTCTGGATGAAGTGCTGCACGACGGGCGGCCAGACCGTGCCGGCGAGGTAGCTGCCGCTCGCGATGATCGCCACGGCCATGCCGCGACGGCGCGTGAACCAGAGCGAGGTGTCGGCGATCAGCGGCGCGAACGTGGCCGAGCTGGCGACGCCCACCAGCAGGCCCTGGGCCAGGACGAACTGCCAGAGGCTCGTCGCCTGGCTGGCGACGGCATAGCCGAGCGCCGAGCGATGACGGCGCCGCCCAGCGACGGGGACGATGATGCCGAAGCGATCGGAGAGGCGGCCCATCAGGATGCCGCCGAAGCCGAAGCAGATCATCGTCACGGTGTAGGGCAGCGACGCGGCGGAGCGCGCGACGCCGAACTCCGCCTGCACCGCCGGCAGGGCCACGATCACCGACCACATCCCGACGCCGCCGATGGCCGACAGCACCAGCGCCGCGGCAGACCGAGTCCACGCGTAGGCGAGATTCCGGCACTCCGCGGGGCGTGCGCGCTCGTGCATCCCGGCGTCGATGGCGGGCTCAGACATGGCGGGATGAGGCTACTTCGCGGGAGGAGCGACGGAGACGCCGCGGCGCGCCCGTCCTCTCGATCGCGCGCGGCGACGAGGCCCGAGGCCTTGGCGTCCTCGACGACGCGCCGGAGGTAGGCCAGGCCGGCGTCGCGCCCCTTGGGCACCGCGATGGACTGCTGGACGCCCATGAAGCGGCCCTCCACGAGGCGCGATCCGGGGAGCCTGCTGGACCCGGTCGAGCAGCGCCTGCGTCAGCCCGGCGAGCGCCTCCACCTGGCCGGTGGCGAGCAGGTCGAACGTCGCGCGTCGGCGCCCTGCGTCGACACGAGCTGGGCGTGCGTCAGATTGCGGCTCAGGAAGAGCTCGTAGTTGGCGCGGGCCGGCGCTGCGACGCGCGACGCCTTCGCGGTCGACCTCCGCCGCCGTGCGCAGCGGCGAGTCGCCCGCACGAGGTAGGTCGCCTCGATCTCGAGGTACGCCGCGGTGAAGCTCATCAGCGCCTCGCGCTTGGGATCCGAGCCGAGGAACGCGATGTCCCACACGCCGGTCGGCGCGGCGTCGCCCATGACGGCGACGCTGTCGTAGGCGATGATCTCGACGGGCACGCCGAGCCGCCGGCCCAGCTCCTGCGTCAGGTCGATCGGCCACGCCGCGCGACTCGCCGGTCGACCGATCCTTGGTGGCCAGGATGAAGTTGCCGAAGTTGATCGCGGCGCGGAGCGTTCCGGTCGGCGCGAGATCGCGCGCGAGCGGCGGGCGTGAGGTCAGTTCATGGTTGCGCCCGGTATCTCGGGCGCGGTGCTTCTTGAAGTCTGTTCAGCCATCGTTCTACCTCCTGAGCTCGAGTCGGCATTCTAGCTCATGGTCACGCCGCCGACCCGCGCGATCAGCAGATCCAGCGTAGGGGTCGGGGACGATCTCCAGAACCCGCTGACCCCCGCGGCTTTTCCGATCGGGGCGAGGTGGCGGGACTGCGAGCGAAAGGACTCTGCCTGCGATCGCCGCCTGGTGACCAGGCGGCGTGCTAGCCCTGCGCCTACGATCTTGCTGGGCAAGTACCCGCGAAGGCGGCGTGTTGGAAGGGTTCCGTTTCGGGGAGTTGGATAGCTGCCACCGGCGATGGCGCCGTCGCCGTATTCGAATCACTGCCGCATACCCATATTGCAAAGCTGACGGAGATCGAAAACGCGTCGATATGCCCCCTTGCGCTGGCTCACGTTGTCGATCACCTCGACCGCGTAGATGAACTGGGTTCACCGTCGCTGACACAGCCTCCGTGACTGCCCGCCTGGTATCGGCCCCCCAAAAACAGCTCATCACGCTCGTCCCACATGCACCTGCATCAGGTACTGTGCCGTGGCTCACAGTTCCAGGTCATTCCAGAAGGCGCCGTTCTTGACTCCACCTCAACCCCGAAGTGTTCGCCTTGCACCGGCGCGTCTAGGGAAGAGCCCCGGAGCCGAGAATTCACCGCCTCGTCACGGCGTCACACGCGACGTTTCCATCGTTGGGGACGCTCGTGCTCACCGGCTTTGACTGCGACGACCATGACCGCGACCACGACGAGTGATCGGAGCGCGGCGGTCACCCCCATTACCGATCAGTTGCCGTCGCCAGTGCGATGACCACGTCGGCCACGCCATCGACGACGATGAAGGGCATTCACGTCACCTCGGCAACAGCGGCTGCTGTTCTGTTGATGATGACGCGACCCTTCCCAGAATGGGGATCGGTCTGGTTCGGTTGTCCCGTCACGGCGATCGGCACACCATTGATGAAAGGCTCGTCGATAATCGTGTCGCCACCACCCGCACTACCCAGGATCGCCATCGCGCGCGCCATGACGAAGCCGGCGGAGATCCCGTAGCCGCCTACGGTATCAAACCCAAGGCCGCGAGCGATGCTTCGGCGGTCGCCTGATCCGGCCAACCGATCGTGGTCGTGTGAAGTGCTTCAGCGTCGGCAGTGGACACCCTGTGACCTGCGACGCCTGGTTGAGCGTCATCGCTACCGGTGGAGCGCCCAGTGTCGGAGATCACAGTTGTGCGGCCGAGCACCGTTGCTCGCATTGCCTCGCGTGCCCGGTCACGGTCTACAAAAGGCTGGCCGCTGGCCATGACACCACACCGGCTGAAGATTTATCGGTGACGGCTACCGTTCGCCACCAGGGAAAACTTTGCAGGCAAGGGGGAAACTTCTCGCTGGCCCATGCTCGCCTCCTGCCCTCTTCAATAGTGCGGGCACGTGATCCCCCGGAGTAATCCGTCCACGTATCTCGCGCCTTACGTCTCGTTCGGCCGGACGCACCTCTCAAACGCGACTGGTCCAAGCGCTGCAAGAGCGCCGCCGACGCGAAGAGGAAATATGATCAGCGCGAGAAGCGCCCCTCCCTCGGCCGCAGGCGAGATGCACCGACAGACGTTCACGGCGCAGCGTTGTGCAGTAGCGAGCACGATGGCTGGCGAATACGCATTCACGATGAAGGACCTGCGCAAGGTCGTCCCGCCCAAGCGGGAGATCCTGCGCGGCATCTACCTGTCGTTCTTTCACGGGGCCAAGATCGGCGTGCTCGGCGCCAACGGCGCGGGCAAGTCCTCGCTGCTGCGCATCATGGCCGGCGTCGACGACGACTTCCTCGGCGAGGCGTTCCCGGCCGACGGGCTGCGCGTCGGGTTCCTCCCGCAGGAGCCGGCAGCTCGACGCCGACCAAGGACGTGCGGGGCAACGTCGAGGAGGGCGTGGCCGAGACGCGCGCCCTGCTCACGCGCTTCGAGGAGGTGAGCGCCAGGCTCGGTGAGCCGCTCGGGGACGACGAGATGGAGAAGCTGCTCGAGGAGCAGTCGCGCCTGCAAGACCAGATCGACGCGGTCGAACGCGTGGGATCTCGATCGTACCGTCGAGCTGGCGATGGACGCGCTGCGCGTGCCGCCGGGCGAGGCGCGAGGTCGCGACGATCTCCGGCGGCGAGCGGCGGCGGGTGGCGCTACTGCCGGCTGCTGCTGCAGAAGCCGGACATGCTGCTGCTGGACGAGCCCACCAACCATCTCGACGCCGAGTCGGTGGCCTGGCTGGAGCGCTTCCTCAAGGAGTACCCGGGCACGGTGGTGGCCGATCACCCACGATCGCTACTTCCTCGACAACGCCGCCGGCTGGATCCTCGAGCTCGACCGCGGCCACGGCATCCCGTGGGAGGGCAACTACTCGTCCTGGCTCGACCAGAAGCAGGCAGCGGCTGGCCCACGAGGAGAAGGCCGACCACGGCGCGCCAGCGCACGCTCGAGCGCGAGCTGGAATGGGTGCGCCTGTCGCCGCGCGCGCGCCAGGCCAAGAGCAAGGCGCGTCTGCAGGCCTACGAGCAGATGCTCGAGCACGCCGTACGCCGAGCGCGCCGAGAAGCTCGAGATCGCCATCCCGCCCGGGCCGCGGCCTGGGCGACGTCGTGGTCGAGGCCGATCACCTCGGCAAGGGCTACGGCGACCGGCTGCTCATCGACGATCTGTCGTTCAAGCTGCCCCGCGGCGGCATCGTGGGCGTGATCGGTCCCAACGGCGCGGGCAAGACCACGCTGTTCCGCATGATCGCCGGCCAGGAGAAGCCCGACCGCGGCACGCTGCGGGTCGGCGAGACGGTGAAGCTCGCCTACGTCGATCAGAGCCGCGACGACGCTCGATGCGGACAAGCACGGTCTGGCAGGAGATCTCCGACGGCGCCGAGACGCATCGACGCTCGGCGGCCGCAAGCATGGCACTCGCGCGCCTACGTGGCCTCGTTCAACTTCAAGGGCACCGACCAGCAGAAGAAGGTCGGCACGCTGTCGGGCGGCGAGCGCAACCGGCTGCACCTGGCCAAGACGCTCAAGAGCGGCGGCAACGTCCTGCTGCTCGACGAGCCGACCAACGACCTCGACGTCGACACGCTGCGGGCCCTGGAAGACGGCGCTGCTGGAGTTCGCCGGCTGCGCGGTCGTCATCAGCCACGATCGCTGGTTCCTCGACCGCATCGCCACGCACATGCTGGCCTTCGAGGACGAGGGCAAGGTGGTGTGGTTCGAGGGCAACTACGCCGACTACGAGGCCGATCGCAAGCGGCGCCTGGGCGCCGAGGCCGACCGGCCGCACCGCCTGCGCTACAAGCGGCTGCCCCGGAGCTGACGCTTCGGCGGCTTGGGCCGATCCGCGCACACCAGCACGTTCTCGCCCTCGCGCCGCACCCGCTGGACCCGGCACCTGTCTCGAATCGCGGGCGGAGCATCGCGGCCAGCCGGCGGCCGTCACCGCGGCGGTGGCGGTTGATGACGAGTGAGCCGCCGGGCGCGACCAGCGGCGCCAGCGCCTTGCCGATCGCCATCGACTGCTCGGGTGCCGCCGGCGTAGGCGGCGTCCTCCACGACCAGATCGAACTGGCGCGCCGGCGGCGCTCAGCGTGGCAGAAGATCCTGCGCCTCACCGCACATGAACTCCAGCGGCCCGAGCTTGCGCAGGTCGAACCAGTCGCATGCGATCGTGATCATCTCGGGATCCCGCTCGATCAGCGTGACCAGCTTCGGCCGCGCCAGCCGCGTGAGCAGGTGCACCTGCGTCCCGCCACCCGAGGCCGACGAAGCAACACGCTGTCCCACCCCGAGCCGAGCGCCGCCAGCGCCAGCGCATGCCACCAGTACTCCTTCCGGATATACGACCAGTCCCCATTGAGCGGAAAAATCGAAAGGATCTCGCCCGCCACGATCAACCGCCGCTCACTCCGATAGTCCACGACCCGGAATCCGTCCCGTCAGCGGCGAGATCACTTCATACACCGTCCGCGACCGCTTCATCATCACGCTGCCGCACCGTCACCATGATTGGAGATTCACCCTCGCGCTCGTTTCGAGCGCCGGCTACCGCCGGCGCAATCCTGTCTTGGGTCTCGGTCTGGAGGCATCGGAGGGGGCCGTCGAGGCCCTCCGAAGACGCAACGGGGCAAAGCCCTCCGAGTGACTATCGTGGTTGCATCCGGATCGCGCCGTCGAGCCGGATCGTCTCGCCGTTCAGCATGCCGGTTCTCGATGATGTGCACGGCGAGCGCGGCGTACTCCTCGGGCTGGCCGAGGCGCGGGGAACGGCACCTGCGCGGCCAGCGAGGCGCGCGGATCGCCTCGGCAGGGTGCCGAGCAGCGGCGTCTCGAAGATGCCGGGCGCGATCGTCATCACGCGGATCCCCAGCTCGGCGAGGTCGCGCGCCACCGGCAGCGTCATTCCCACGATGCCGCCCTTGGAGGCGGAGTAGGCGGCCTGGCCGATCTGGCCGTCGAACGCGGCCACCGACGCGGTGTTGATGACGACGCCGCGCTCGCCGTCGGCGCGCCCGGCGCGCTCTTGGCCATGCGTGCGGCGCGGCCAGCCGGATGCAGTTGAAGGTGCCGATCAGGTTGACCTGGATCACGCGGGTGAACTCCTCGAGCTCGGCCGGCCCGGACTTGCCGAGCGTCTTCGCTGGCCGTGCCGATCCCGCGCAGTTGACCAGCACGTTCAACCCGCCACAGTGCGCGGCGGCCGCGTCGAGCGCGGCGGTGCACGGCCTCGGCGCTGGTGACGTCGGCGGGCGTGAAGGCCGCGGCCGGTCCGAGGCTCTTGGCGACGTCCTCGCCGGCCGAGGCGGGTCGATCGAGCAGCGCGACGCGGGCGCCGGCGGCGACCAATCGGGCGGCGGTGGCGCGGCCGAGACCGGAGGCGCCGCCGGTGATGACGGCCTTGACGGTACCGAGCTCCATGCTGATCCTCCTGACCGGCGCATTCTAGCCGATGCGGTGCTCGATTGCGGGCACAGCCTGCGTGAGGCCGCACGTCGAGGCAGCATGAGACCGGGCGACCAGAGTGCGCGCTCTGCGCTTTCTCTGGACGGTGAGGATTCGCGGCGATTACTCGGCGTCGCCTGCAGGCACGCGGCGAGGCCGGCGCTCAAGGCCCTCTCGCGCCGTTGATCCACCTGGCGATCGCGAGCCACCACCTGATGGAATTCACCGAGGACCGTCTCTGCGGGACGCGGGCAGTCATCCGTCCTATCGGCAGCCGCTAGCGCACCCACGACGCTTGAAGCCACGACCGTCTGACGCCGCGGCGCCAGGCGCTTCCGGCCTCGGCGCGTGTCAGTCTCAACGACTCACGCGGCTTCGGCGGCGCGCGCCCAGAAGTCGTCGTCGCGCTCCACCAGCCGCCAGCCGGGGTGGAATCTTCTTCCTGTGAGAGTAAGTCGCACATGATGCGATTTGCGACCGCCCAGTCGTCGCCGTACGCGGTGGTGATGCGGAGCACAGCGCGCGGCGTGGCTCCCGAAAGCTGCAGTCCACAATGACGCACATAGGGCTCATGCCTTCTCGACAAAGCGGAAGCTTTTCCTCGTGCCAGAGGCCAGACCTCCTACGGGAAACGTCGTGCTGGGCGGGCAGGCGAGGTGGATGCCGTACAGTGCGGAAGTCCCGCGCGGGGTCGTCGCGGCGCCATCCGAGAGGAGAGCTGGCAACCGATGCGGCTATGGCTGTGGATTGCGCTCTTACGTCGTCTCAATCTCCTGGGCGCCGCGGGTGTACAGGCCGCCGTCGCGGCTCCCCGTGGTGAGGGCCACGGTCCTGGGCCTGCCGCTCACCGTGCCTCCTCGATCGCGCATGACCGCGCTCAGCGCCACCCGCGCATCGCTGCTCGCCTGGCAAGGAGCGTAAGCGAAGAGAGTAAGTTCTACCTGGTCTGAAGTCCGTGGCACCGCGCGTGCACGCTCGTCCATTCGTGTGGAAGCGCCAGCTTCCACGTTCACCCTGGAGCGAGTGGAAGCGCGATGGACATTCTCCTGGATCAGATCATCTTCGGCTTGGTGGTCGGGCTCGTCGCCGAGCTCGCATCATGCCAGAGACATGGCCCCGGCCGTGGGATCATCTCACGATCGATGTCCGCAGCGTCGTGCGCCATGCTGGGCGGTGGCTGGCTCGGCCGGGTGATGGGTCTCTACCGTCAAGGGCGAGGCGGCGGGCTTCCATCATGGCCGTGGTCGGCGCGATCGTGGTGCTCGGTATATCTACCGGCTGGCCTCTCCGGTCGTTCGGGCGACTGTAGGCGGTTCGTCGCCAGCAGCCTGGAGAGGCACCTGCGCCTCCGGGCCGTCGACCATCGCACCGGTCTTACAAGAGATCCCGGATCGGGAATGCCAGGACCTCGAGCATCTTCGACGAGAGCCCGCGCGATGCTTCCAGTCCTCGTGGGTGACCTGCCGCTGAAGCCTGGATGTCCGCCAGGAAGACTCTGCCCGAACTTCGCGCGAGCCGCGGTCGTAGAGGATCATGTTGAGCTCGTCGTTGCTTCGCGAACGACGCGGTTGTCGAAGTGTGCTGCCGACCGTGATTCACCCACCCCGTCGATCACCACTGTCTGGGCGTGGCAGCAAGGCCGGCGTGTATTCGTAGATCTCGATCCCGCCGCGGATCATCTCCGCCGAACTGCCTCCGGCTCGCCTGACGCACGATGTTGTGATCGATGGCGCCGGGGACCGGCAGCACGATCACGCGCACGCCGCCGCTTCACCAGGTCGATCAGCGTCTCCCGCATCTTGGTCGTCGAGGCAGCAGGTAGGGGTTGGTGATGTACACATCGAGCGCCGGGCCGAGGACTGCGCCAGCGAGCAAGATGCGTCGTGTACATCGCGTAGCTCCCGCCGGCCGGCGAGCTGCGCGCGACCTGCGCGTATGATCTTGCCGCGCGGCTCCGGAGCGGTCCCGGGGAAGTAGCCGCTCGCCGCCGAGCACCATGCCGGTGCGCCTCCAGCCAGTTCTCCGGCGAACGCGGCCTGCAGATGCCGACGACCGGCCCTTCCACCCTGACGTCCAGTATCGCGCCAGTGGCCTTCCACGCGCCCGTTGCCCATCCACTTGCGGCTCACGCCGGAGCCGCCCGTGAATCCGATGCGTCCGTCGACCACCAGGATCCTGCGGTGGTTGCGACGTGACTTGCGGACCGCCAGAGACCCAGCGGCCGGAAGTGCACGACGTGGCAGCCCGAGCTCTTCATCAGCGAGACGTCGACTCGCCCGGCATGCTGGCAAGGGTGCCGAAGCTGTCGGAGCAGCACGTTGACGCTCGACGCCCGCGCGACACCGTCGGCCAGCGCCTCCCGCCGTCGCGCGCCACGGACCGTCCCTCGTAGAAGTACTGGGCGTAGCTGATCGTGGACTGGGCCGAGTGGATGGCGTCCACCAGCGCCGGGAAGATCTCCTCACCGTTCAGCAGCTACCCTCGATTTATGTTGCCGCTCGACGATCGGCGAGCCGGCGTAGGCCCTGTTGCCGGGCGAAGGATGGCTCGCCGAGCAGGACGTCGGGCAGCGCCACGTGGGGAAGGGGACGGCACAGCTCCGTACCGAGGGCTGTTCCCGGCGCTGAAATGGGACTGCTGTACTCGGATCATGCAGCTTCAACTTTGCTTGCGAGGCACATCAACCAGTTTCCCAGCATGTGTGCGTGGTGCAAGGGGTGTAAGGCAGGTAAAGGTAGCTTCCTTTCTATCGGGTGTTTGCAGATCGCTTTCGGAGCTGTGGCAGGTGTCGTCGTTGTCGCGGCAGCACCGCGTCGCTGACTCGCGAGAATCTGCACCGTTCGTCCTGCGCGCGGGAATTGAAGCTCCGGGAACAGTTTCTGCTGCGCAGAAAGCGAGGAAAAGCGGCCGTGAAAGCATTTCCAGCATCTTTGTGTGTTTGCGGCCCTCGCTGCGATTTTCCTTCGCAGGTGGCGGCGCGCCGCACGGCCAGCCGCGCAGCGGATTCCGAGGTTTTGGCACCGAACGAAGTCTTGGAGTTTGGCCCTCTTCGCGAAAACTGCGCCGCCTGTCACGGTGCCGGAAGGACGGGGAGGGAGCTGCGATCGCGCTTGCCAATCCTGTTTATCTGGCTATCGCGGATGAGGCATCCATCCGCAAAGTTATCGCGCAACGGCGTTGCCGGCACCGCGATGCCGGCGTTCGCCCAAAGCGCTGGCGGAATGCTGACCGACGCGCAGATCGACGTGATCACCAGCAGGAAATCCGTTCGCGTTGGAGTCGCCAGGGAATTCTCGACGCGGCGTCAACGCTCCTTCTTATGCGCCTAAATCGACGGGAGACGCGCAACGAGGCGAAGCCGCATACAAAACCTTCTGCGAATCTTGCCACGGACCCGTCGGTCGCGGTGGACCAAAAGGCAAGCGCCATCTCACGATGATTCCTTTCGGCGCTCGTCAGCGATCAGAGTCTGCGCACGATCGTACATCGCGGGCCGTCCTGAATTGGGAGCGCCCGACTGGCGCGGAAACGTGCCCGGCAAGCCGATGTCGGATCAGGAAGTCACCGACGTCGTTGCGTGGCTCGCGTCGCGACGGGTTCAGAATCCGGGCCAGCCGTACTCCGCTTCCGAATAACTACGCAGCACTAGGAGTCTGAGAGTGCCAAACGAAAATAGCATTTCCCGGCGCGGACTGTTCATGAAGTTAGGAATTCTCTTCAACGGATTGGTGGCGACCGCTCTTGCCGGTGCCCATCGTACGGATTTGTTCTTTCCTCGGTCACGCGAGGACGCGCAAACGCTTACCTCTCCTGGGTTCCTCTCGGGCCGCGTCAGCGAATTTCCCGAAGGCGAGACGCGTCTGGCCACACTTTCGAAATCCCTACGTGACGCCGACCGACGGCAAGACCGCGGACACGGCTTGCTGGGTGCGGCGCGTCGAAGGCGAGCAGTTCCAGGTGTTTGCGGTCAACTGTGCGCACCTCGGCTGCCCGGTTCGCTGGTTTCCGCAATCCGGTCTGTTCATGTGCCCATGCCACGGCGGAGCGTACTACCGCGACGGCTCGCGCGCTTCGGGTCCGCCGGAGCGCGGGCTTGTTCGAGTATCCGTACAAAGTGCAGGACGGACTCGTCACGATTCAGGCCGGTGAGCTACCCACACCGGGATCCCCGAGCGCCGCTCTCGATCGGAAAGAAGCCACCATGCGCCGACTGATCAGCGAGGATCGGCGAATGGTTCGACCGCCGCCTGCAACTGGCCGCTCCCATTCGTGAAGCGGCGGAGCATCCCGGTGCCGCGCAACACGGCGAGCTGGTTCTACGTGTTCGGCAGCGCCGCGCTCACCGTCTTTCTTCTGCAACTCGTCACCGGAATTCTGCTGGCCCTGATTTACGTGCCCTCGGCGAGCTGAGGCGTGGAGCAGTCTTCAAGCGCTGAACCACGACGTAACTCTTCGGCTGGTTCATCCGCGCACTGCACGGATGGGGCTCGAACTTCATGGTGGCGATCGTTCTCATCCACATGGTGCAGGTCTTCCTTTTGGAGCCTACAAATTTCCGCGAGAGCTCACCTGGATCGTCGGCGTCTTTCTCTTGCTGATGACGCTAGGCATGGCGTTCAGCGGGCAAGTGCTGCGTTTTGATCAAGACGCCTACTGGGGCCTTGGAATCGGGGCTTCGATCGCCAGCCGCGTGCCCATTGCTGGGCCCAGTGATCGTGAAATTGATGCTCGGTGGGCCGATTATTGCCGGTGCGACGCTGTCCCGATTTTTCGCGCTGCATGTCTTCGTGATTCCCGGAATGCTGATCGGTTTCGTCTGTCTTCATCTCTTGATGGTGCTGAAGCTGGGAATCAACGAATGGCCGATGCCGGGACGCCTGGTCAAGCGAGCAACCTACGAGAGCCGAATATCATCGAACTGACGAAGAAGAGATGGCGCGCCGTTCGTTCCTTATGCGGTCTGGAAAGATCTGTTCTTCGCGGCTTTCATCCTCTTGGCAGTCGCCGCATGCGCGGTGTACTTCGGTCCGTTCGGTCCGACCGGCCGCCCGGACCCGACGATCATCCAGACCGTGCCGAAACCGGATTACTTTTTCCTGTGGCTCTACGCCGTTGCTGTCGCTACTTGCCGCCTTCGCTGGAGACGCCCGCGCTTCTCATTGGCCCCGGTCGTCGTGATCATCGGTTCTGCTTCTTCTGCCATTTCTCTCCGGCGAAGGGGAAAAGAGCTGGCGCCGGCGGCCCATCGCGGTTTTGACGGTCCTGCTGATCGCGATAACGCTGGGAACACTCACCCATCTCGCCGGTTCACACCCTGGAGCCCGCACATGAACGCCTGGAGCGGCGATCCCGTGCCGGAGCGAATTCTCCATGGCACAACCGCGCTTGAGCGACAAGGCGCGCTCGTTTTTCAGGTCAAGCAGTGCCGCAACTGCCATTCGCCTTGGTGAGAGCGGCGGGCAGAGAGGCCCGGCTCTGGACAGCGTTGCCGTGCGGCTCACGCAGGACCAGCTCATCCGCCAGGTGATCCAGGGAGGCGGCAACATGCCGGCATACGGAAAGAATTTGAGTCCGGCGGAGACGACCGCCCTGGTCGCGTTTCTCGAAACTTTGCATCCTCAGGACAAGCTCCAGCGCGCGATGCCGCTCGTGACATTGCTTTGCGGAGCGACAAAGATCAACGACAGGGTGCACCAAGATAGAGACTGATTCATGTCACCTCACGTTCATTTCGCCACGGCAGCCGGGGCATCCCCGGCTGCGCTCGCGCTGACTTTGCTTCTCGCGGCGTCTCCGTACCTGCGCGGATGGAATTCCACTCGCTCAGGTTCTCGCGGCCGCCATTCCGGCCTGGAAGGCCAGCAGCTTCCTTCTCGGCCTAGTTCCTTGGTGTGGATGGCATGGGGATCGCCGCTGCGGCCTACGACCATAGCCTGCTGACGGTCCACATGATCAAACACCTGCTGCATGCACGCTCGCTCCTCCCTTGATCCTGCTGGGTGAGCCTGCACGAAAGTGTTCTCGGATAACGCCATTGTCGGCCCGGAGTACCCTCGGCCGCGTAGGGCGCCGACCACTCGTCCAGCGACTGTGCACGAATCGTCACAAGTCTTGCTGTGTTGGACCGCCTCCGCGCTGACTCTTATTGCTCTGGCACGTACCCACGTTATTTGCGCTCGGCGTACGGTCTGAAATCGGGCATACGGTCTGAGCAAGCAACGTTTTTCGGAACCGGGCTCTTGTTCTGGTGGCCTGTTATTCAGCCTTGGCCAAGCGCCTCAACCGGGCCGCGATGGTCGATGTCTTTGTACCTTTTTCTGGCGACTCTGCCAGGCGAGTACCCTTTCCGGATTTCTTGCCTTCTCTGACCGTGGTCGCATACCCGGTGTATTTTTCCACCTGCGCGGCTGTTTGGCTTTTCCGTTCTTGAAGATCAGCAGTGTGCGGCCGCACTGATGTGGACTTGCGTCACGCTCGTCTATCTCAGCAAAGCCGGCGGCGATTATCTCTTCAAGGCTCCTGGCCCCACGGACCTCGCATGAGCACGATTTGCAACAATCGCAATTTTCTGGCGGTCCGGTTCCGGTAAAGTGCTCCACGAAGCTTGGAGGTTGTCTAGAAATGGCAACGGAGCCAATCCTGGCGGCGCTTGACATCGCTGCAGTGCGCGCGCCGTCACGGTGCTTGTTCTGGTTCCGCTCTGTCCGGCTATTGGTCGCTGACAAAGCCGGAAGTGAATTTTCTCATTGCGGTCACCGCCGGCTGCCGGCTTTTGATGGGTGGCACTCTGCTTCGTTTGCACACTTCCTGGACTTCTCTCCTTCACACCTCGTTGGCACCGTACTCAGCCGCCAGCGGCGCCGCGACCCTCAACCAGCTGATCGAGTTGCGCATTCGACGGGCAAATGCGGCGAACCGCGCGCCGGCCGCTCGTATCGCGACAGAATCGGGCAATCTCACGCTTTGTGGTTCGAATCTCACTCTCCGTTATTAGGCGCCATCTACTTGGCTGTTACAACCCAATGCTCTCGCGTCCTTGCTGTCGATCCGTACTCTACCGGGCTATCTGTTCTTGTGCACGCTCGCTGAAACGGAAAACCCCTCACGTTGAGTTGGCGCGCTTCCGGGTTGCGCGCCGCCGCTGATCGGCTGGGCCGCCGCTTGCGGACACCTCGACGGCAATGCCTGGCTGCTTTTGCAATCGTATTTCTCTGGCAGTTTCCGCACTTCAGCTGGCCATCTGCTTGATCTATCGCGAAGACTATGCGCGTGCCGGCTACGTCGTACTACCCGCAGGCAAGTCCAAGGATCGCTTTGTCGCCTGGCAAACCTTACTTCCATCCTTGGTACTTCTCGCAGTGGCCCTCGTTCCCGCACTTCGAGGTGAGTCTGGAATTGTTTATTTTGCAGGCGCTCTCGTTCTTGGAGGTGTCTTCCTCTACGGCGCACGCTTTGCTTTTCAAATGTCTACCGTTTCTGCGCGGCGGTTGCTTTTGCTTCCATCCTCTATCTTCCGTTGTTGCTTGCTTTCCTCGCGTTGGACAAGAAATGAATTTGAAGGGAATGCCAAGACCAATGCTAACTAGAATCCGACTTCCAGGTTGTTCGCACGCCCTGCTTTGGCTTTCTTCCTGGTCCACCTACTCCATGCCTCCAATGCGCAAAAACGTCGAGCCATTCAAATTTTCGCGACTATGTTGGGCTGAAAGATGATCAGACTACGGCAGCGATCTCGCAACGAAAGGCGGTTGCAAAGTAGTGGAATCGCGCACCCCGGATGAGGTGTTTGTATTCGGCCCGTGTATGTGCAGTCGACTCCCGAGAAATATCTCGATGCTCGCTTCGACATCGATGCACTGCGCAAACTTCCCAGCTATCTCGCGATCCGAAAGTTCAGCGATCCGCCCCAGCTTTCCGATCTCGACGGCTTCTACTCTGGAGGCGGACGACATCAAGCAGGCTGAAGAACTGTGAGCCGGGCAAATGCGACGTCCAGCTGCCCACCGAGGCGATGGATGCGTTCAAGCAGTCCGTGGATTGGTCTGCTCCTGACGCGGCAAATCGGCGAATCGGCTTGCACGAAGATGGCGCTCGAAGCGATTCAGCGATACACTCATGGGAGGGAACGCGGCCCTTGGAACCTACATGGACAAACATCATCCTGACCGTCGTAGGAGAGACGTTTACATCTTTGCTCAGCCGCTCGAAGGCCCTTCCCGTCTATTTGCCCGAACTGGAGCGCTATCTGCTCGATTATCCGCGAAGCGACAATCAGAAAGTATCCAATCCGAGTTTTATTGGGAGAAAGTAAATTTGGACTCAAGCCCACCCTTCGGATTGTGCAGGCCATACGTCTACCGAGGCCCGCGTTCTACGGACCCGGCTCATGCCGTTGCTGGTGAAGCAACTTTACGCGAGCCACTACTTCGAGACCGCTCGGTTTGATCTCACTGTTTGCGTGCGAGACCAGGAGAATCCCCGACCGCGGCTTCTATTTGATCACCCTCAAAGGTTCGCAGCAGGCCGGGTTGACGGGTCTGAAAGGCGGCATCGTGAGGAAAGTGGCCGTTGACAGAACCCGCTCTTCGCTCGAGCGGGCCCTCGGAGCGATCAAGCAAAGGTTGGAAAGCTCGGACCGGATTGATTCATGGCCGGCTAGCAATGGAGATTCATGGTTTTTCCTGATCGCAGAACAGCGAAGCGTTTTGCTGACAATCCTTCTCTTCGCGATTGTGCTTGCCATCGTCTACGTCGCGCGCACGGTCATCGTCATTTTTTGCCTTTCGATCTTGTTCGCATATCTGATTAATCCGATCGTGCGATTCCTGCAGCGGCATTCTCTCTTTTCAAAACCTGCGAGGCCCGCACGTCTTGGAAGCCTATCTCGCTCTGATCGCCCTCACCGTGCTTTCTCGCACGGTCTCTTTCCCGAATTTCGCAAGAGCGTCGGGCCAGCTTCTCGCGGCAATTCCCACAGCCTGACGGACCGAGTCTCCTCCGGAGAAATTGCCAACAACGTCGGAAAGAACCTCGGTTGGGCCGATGAGCAGGCCGACCAGGATCAGAACCTTCCTCCAGCGCCATCGCGCGAATGTCGAGCGTGCCGCGGCGACAATCGAACAGTCCGCGCCGGCGGCGCTAGCCGGATTTGTCGTGATCCCCATTCTCGCAATCTTTTTCCTCAGCGACGGAGAGAATCTTGCCAACCAGGTCATTCATCTCGTGTCTGCGAAAGAAAATCACGCAGCCGTGCGGTCGCTGGCCGACGAATTACACGTCATGCTGCAGCACTACATCCGGCGCAAAAGTAATCCTTGGCGGACTCTCGCCTCACATATTGTTCTGTCGCGATGCTCGTCTTGGGTTTTCCGAACGCGATCGTGCTCGGCGTTCTTGCCGGAATACTGGAATTCATTCCGGTGGCGGGCTGATGACCGCGGCGGCAATCATTGTCACGGCGGGAGCTCTCACTCACTCACACTGGATATGGATGCTTGCCGCTGCTCGCTGTTTGGCGAATTCTGATGGACTACGCTGCATTGCGCCGCGGGTCATGGGATCACGAGCTCGAAATTCACCCCCTGCTCGCAATTTTCACGCTGATGGTGGGCGGCGCGGTGGGCGGAATCGTGGGGATCTATCTTTCGGTACCTCTGGTCGCCGCCTTTGCGGGTCATCTACCGAAGGTTCGCGTCGCCTCCGGTCGGTGCGACCAGTCCCGGAGCAGTATTGTTGACAGCCGGAACCAAGAGGCGAGACCTCCGTGATACCCAAGGGCATGGCGTTGAGCACCGAGATGGTTATGCAAAGAGTTGCGCCTGCTGCTGTTATGCCAGTCAAGAACTGATCAGGAACTAGTGTCGTCAACCGAGACGCGGCGCCTGCATAGCATTTCCGAGATCGGGCGAGCCCTCTCGCGCGCACTTTGCGTGGTTCGTCGTTGCTGTACAACATCGCAGTCATCGTCTGGGGCGCCTACGTGCGCGCAACTGGATCCGAGGCAGGATGCGGCAGTCACTGGCCTCTCTGCAACGGCGAGTTCGCCCTACGACTCCTCAAACCCAAACGGTAATCGAATTCACGCACAGAGTAACGAGCGGTCTGTCGCTTGTGCTTGTAGCCATTCTCTTGATTTGGTGCTGGCGTCGCACTGCAAAGGGCGACTGGCCTCGCTACTCGGCTGTTGCCGCAGCGGTGCTTTTGTTCAATGAAGCTCTCCTTGGTGCCCTGCTGGTCTTGTTCGATCACGTTGGCGGCTTGGACCGATCCACAACACATGCGCTCTCTTTTTTTGTGCCTGCATTTTGGAAATACCCTCTTGCTGCTTGCCGCTCTGGCACTCAACCGCAAAGGTGGCTTTCTAATCGCGACGGTCGCGTTTTGGCGTCGTTCAAAGGCCCTATCAGACGATCGCGACGGGACTTGGCCTGGTGTCGGTAATGGTCATCGGAATGACCGGCTCGCTGGCCAGTCTTGGCGACACCCTCTTTCCTGCCGACTCACTGCGGCACGCGGTCGTGCAAGACTTCTCATCGAGCAGTCACACTCTGTTGCGCTTGAGGGTCCTCCACCCTATCGCCGCAGTGATCGGTTCCATCTATGTTTTGTGGCTGCTCAGACGTTCTGGCGAAAAGCGAGAGCGCTCCGCCATGGATGTCCCTTCTTCCCGTCACACTGACTGCCCAGATTGCGCTCGGCGCAATGAACGTGATCCTGTTGGCACCTGTCTGGCTGCAGATGACGCATCTACTGGTTGCCGAAATCTTCTGGATCCTGCTCGTACTGGCGTCCGCCGATCAGGTTGTTTGCCACCCACCATTCGGGCGCTTCCGCTTTCTCGAAAGAGCACCGGCGCTAATTGGGCTTTGGCTTCAAAACTACGGACCATATCAGCCGCCGCGGAGGGCCCTCTTCATGAGACAACGACTTCAGATTGTTAGAGAACCCCAACAGCCGCACGCGCCTCATTCGCAAGCATTGAGAGTGCGATTGCGGCCGATACGCGCGGGCAAATGGTGATCGTTGTCGACGATGAAAATCGACGAAAACGAAGGCGACCTGACTATCGCCGCTGAGAAGATTACGCCGCAAGTCATCAATTTCATGGCGCAGTATGGCCGCGGACTGATTTGCTGGCGATGACACCCGAGCATCTCGATGCGCTCGAAATTCCACTCAATGGTTCCTCACAACAGTTCGCGATTTGAAACCGCTTTTTGTGTCAGCATCGAGGCGAGGGAAGGCACGCAACCACCGGAATTTCGGCCGCCGATCGCGCCTCCACCGTGCTCGCCGCAATTAATCCGGCGACAAGGCCTTCGGATCTGATCCGTCCTGGCCACATCTTCCCGTTGCGCGCAAAGAGTGCCGGAGTGCTGGCACGCGCCGGGCAAACCGAAGCGGCTGTCGACTTGGCCAGACTAGCCGGCCTCCATCCTTCCGGCGTCATCTGCGAAATCATGAACAAGGACGGCACCATGGCTCGGGTGCCACAGCTCAGTCGATTTGCGCGGCGACATGACATTCCACTCGTCGCCATCGCCGACCTGATTGCCTACCGGATGCGTACAGAGTCGGTGGTGAAGCGCGTGGCCTCGACGAAAGCTGCCAACCGAATACGGAGAATTCCGTCTTCACGCGTTCGAGAATCAGATCGACAAGCAAACGCACGTCGCTCTTGTTCGCGGCGAGGTAGGAAACGGGCAGGACGTACTCGTGCGCGTACACTCGCAGTGCCTTACGGGCGATGTTTTGCGTTCCGCTCGTTGTGACTGTGGCGCTCAACTCGATAAAGCCTTGCGTCGGATCGCGCACGGAGGGTCGCGGAGTGCTGCTTTACCTGAACCAGGAAGGACGAGGGATTGGCTTGGCCAACAAGATTCGCGCCTACGGCCTGCAGGATGAAGGACTCGACACCGTAGAGGCCAATGAACGCCTTGGATTCAAACCCGACCAACGAGACTACGGCATCGGCGTGCAGATCCTGCGAGACCTGGGCGTGCGTTCCATGCGCCTTTTAAGCAACAATCCCCGCAAGCTCGTCGCCATCGAGGGCTACGGGCTATCGGTTACGAAATGGCTGCCCTCGAGATTCCTGCGTCAGCTTCGACACTGCGCTATTTGACAACAAGAACGAAACAAAGCTCGGGCACGTTTTGCGCGGACTCTAACGCTGCGCTCTTAGGGAACTCTCGTCCGCATTGGCCACGCGCACAGGTCTAGCCTTTCCCACAGTCATCAACATTTTTGTGTCTGTGATTCAAGAACACTATAGAAATCCGCTCGCGCCTGTTTAATTGAGTTCGAAAGCCCCGCCGTCAAAGCCCAGGCAGTTGAGTGAACGTGGCTGACAGCGGTTCTGCAGCTCGAACCATCTCGGAAAAAGTAACGCGCCTCTTTTCAGCGACCTAAGCCAACAACATCTTTTGGCCGACAGGATGCTTCTAGTCGTCGTGGCATTCACAAACACGCAAGGCAAAGCGGAGCAACAGGAAACTTCATGGCGAGTCCAACAAAAGAAATCAAAAAAGCACTTCCTCAGCCCAATTCTGACTTCTACCAACTCGTCAGAGACTTTGCCCGCCGATGAGCTGGCGGTCGTGAAACAGGTGCGCACGTTCATGGAGACCAAGGTCGCAGCCCATCATCACCAAGTACTGGGTCGAAGATGCTTTCCCGTTTGAACTGTTGCCCGCGATTAAAGAACTCAACATCGGCGGCGTCGCCATGCAGGGCTATGGCTGCAGAGGCGGAAGTGCGCAGCTATTTGGCTTGATCGCCATGGAGATGGCGCGCTTCGACTCGTCGATCGCGACATTCTTCGGCGTGCACAACGGTCTGGCGATGGGCTCGATCTACCTGGGCGGATCAGAGGAACAAAAGCAGAAATGGCTTCCGCCGATGGCTCGCTGGGAGAAAATTGGCTGCTTCGGCCTGACCGAGCCGCTAGTTGGCTCGGGAACCTCTGGCGGACTGTTGACGACTGCCAAGCGGGATGGAGACACCTGGATCCTCAATGGTCAGAAGAAGTGGATCGGCAACTCGCCCGTGGTGCGACATATCCATCATCTGGGCGCGCGATCTCGCGGACAACCAGGTCAAAGGCGTTCATCGTCGAGAACAAGACCACGCCCGGCTTCAAAGTCGAAAAGATTCAGAACAAGATCGCGCTCAAAGTAGTCCAGAACGGCTTGATCACGATGGAGAACTGCCGGATGCCGGAGGAGAACCGCCTTGCAAGCAGATCAAGTCGTTCCGCGACACCGGCGCCGCGTCCTGAAAATGACGCGCTTCATGGTCGGGTGGGAGGCGACGGGATGCGCGATGGGCGCCTACGAGAATGCGCTCAAGTATTGCCAGGAGCGCTTGCAGTTCGGCAAGCCGATCGGCTTCGTTCCAGATGGTGCAGGACCTCCTCGCCAAGATGCTTGCCAACATCACCGCTTCGCAGTGCCTGTTGGTCCGCATGGCCCAGTTGCAGGCCGAAGGCAAGATGACGGATGCGCATGCCGCGCTTGCCAAGGCGTTCACTACGGCCAAGTGCCGCGAGACGGTCGCCTGGGCGCGGGAGCTGTTGGGCGGCAACGGCATCGCCGCTGACTACAACGTCGGCCGTTTCTTCGCGGATGCGGAAGCCCTTTACTCCTACGAAGGCACGTTCCAAATGCAGAACCTGATTGTTGGCAAGGCCGTTACCGGACTTCAGCGCCTTCATGTGAGCGGCAGTGAACCTGCAATGGTAACGACCGGTTCTGCCGAAACTACACTGAATAGCAATAAAGAGAGCGAAATGAAGAATCCATGCCGTTCTCTCTAAAGCTTCCAAGTCCGAAACCGAAAGCTCGTCCAGCAAAGACTGCGTGAGGCCGTTTGTTCTTTTCGATCAGTGCGAGCCGCCGGTCGACGTTTTTCCGTCGAACCCCGACGGCTCCGACCTGAAGACCATCGTCAACGAAGGCCGAAGACTTCCCGACGGTATCGTGGTTGACGTCGCAGCGCGGCCACCTCTACTGGACCAACATGGGAAATCCCAACCGCCAACGACGGCACGATCGAGCGTGCTGACCTCGACGGCACGAATGTCACGAACATTGTTCCGTCCAGGCGCGACGTTGACTCCCAAGCAACTTCAGCTCGACGCGAAGAACCGGAAACTCTACTGGTCGGATCGCGAAGGCATGCGGGTCATGCGCGCGAACCTCGATGGCTCAAATATCGAAACGCTTCGTCGAGACCAGGACATGGCGATGCACGACCGGCTCGACGCGAGAAATTGGTGCGTTGGTATCGCGCGTCGATGTCGAACGGCGGCAAACTTTATTGGACGCAGAAAGGTGAAATGACAACGCCGGCCAAGGACGAATTTTCCGCGCTGGCCTCGAAATTCCAAAGGGCCAAACTCCGGCAAACCGCGAAGACATCGAAGTTCTCTACGACAATCCTTCCGAGCCGATCGACCTCGATCTCGACCTCGGCAACCGGACGATCTACTGGACCGACCGCGGAGACCCGCCGCGCGGCAACACGGTGAATCGTGCGCCGATGGATCCGGCACGCGGAAAGCGCAAGAAAGAGCCGGAAATCGTCTTTAACCACCTGATGGAAGGAATCGGTCTCGCCTTGGATCTCGAAGCGAGCGGCCGCATGTTTCTGACCGACCTGGGCGGATCGGTCTACAGCGCGAATCTCGACGGATCGAACAAGAAAACTGTGCTCGTTGCGCAAGGAAATCTAACTGGAATCGCATACGCGGAGCTTCCTGCGCAGTTCCTAGTCACGCACCGATCAGTCTCCACCAATTAAGCGAGAAGGAATCATGAGTTCGCCGGCTTCTGCTTTGAAACTCGAGAACGTTCTGTACGACAAGAAAGGTCCGATTGCCTACGTGACCATCAATCGGCCCAAGGTGCATGAACGCTCTGAACGCGAAGACCATTTCCGAATTGCGATCCGCGTTCGAAGACGCCCGCGACGATTCCGACGTGCGTGGAGTCATCCTCACGCGGAGCGGGAGATAAGTCGTTTGCGGCCGGCGCGGACATCAGCGAAATGGCCAACGATACTCGCGCTCACAGGCAGAAGAGACAACGCGGTCCGGGCCAGGCGCTTACCGACCTCATTGAAAACCTTGGCAAGCCGGTCATCGCCGCTGTCAATGGTTTTGCGCTCGGTGGTGGCTGCGAACTGGCGATGGCCATGCACGATCCGGATCGCCGCTGAAACTGCGAAGTTCGGTCAGCCCGAAGTGAAGATCGGAGTCATGCCGCGGCTATGGCGGAACGCAGCGTCTGCCTCAGGTTGGTCGGCAAGGGCCGGGCGCTTGCAACTCATTCTTTCAGGCGAAATCATCGATGCAGCGAGAGGCCTATCGCATCGGCCTGGTGGATGAAGTCGTTCCAGTACGCCAACCTGATCGCGCGGGCCGAAGCTGTGTTCAAGAAGATCATCTCCGAACGCACCCGTCGGCGTGAAGTACTCGCATTGAGGCGGTCAACAAAGGATTGGACACGAGCGCTCGCGGAAGGCCTTGCTCCTCGAAGCCTCGCTGTTCGCGATTTGCGCCGGGACCGAACGACAAGAAAGAAGGAACGATCTGCTTTCCTTGCGAAGCGCGCTGCCAAAGTTCCAGGGACGCTAGCGGCACAGCAGGCTTCAAACCTCGTTACTGGCATTCCTAGTCAGCAATCGTGAAAGAAGGAGATGAACTCATGGCAGACGAAAACATATTTTCAGGATTGAAAGTAGTGGATCTCTCGCGAGCTTCATTGCCGGTCCCGGCGCAGCAACGTATCTTGTCCGATTTCGGCGCCGATGTCGTCAAAGTCGAGCCGCCTGAGGGAGAGCTGTGGAGAATCGGGCAGAAGATCCCGCCCCAGCCGCATTCGGAAGAGCCTTATCCCTTCCAATTGGCGAATCGAAACAAGCGTGGCGTTGCGCTCAATCTGAAAGCTGCGAGCGCGCAGCAGGTTCTCGAGCGGTTAGCCAAGTGGGCCGACGTGTTCATCGTCAACACACCGCATTCCGCGCGCAAGAAATTGAAGCTCGAATATGACGATGTCGCGCAGTGGAATCCGCGTCTGATCTATGCCGATCTCACCGGCTTCGGCGAGAAAGGTCCGGACGCTGCTCTTCCGGGATTCGATCTCACGGCCTTCTGGGCGCGAAGCGGCTTGTTATTCATGACGCGCGATGCTGGAGAGCCGCCGACCTGGCCGGTGGCAGGCAGCGGCGACAATGCGACTGCGGTCCGCATTTATGCCGCGATCGTGACCGCGCTTTATCGTCGCGAACGCACCGGTAAAGGATCCTACGTCACGACTTCGCTCCTCGCGGCAGGTGTCTGGTCGGCCAGCGTCTTTATCCAGGCCGCTCTTATGCGGTGCGAGTTTCTATGGGCTGCACGATCGAACACATCCCGCAAATGCAGCTTTGAACACGTATCGCTCTTCCGATGGCACCTGGTTCGTTCTTGTAGCCACTCCGGACAAGGTACCCGCGGTTCTGAAAGCAATGGGTCGTGAGGATATCCTGACGGATCCGCGATTCTCGGATCCTGCCAAGCTGGCGCAGAACCGGCCGCAACTGACGGCAATGCTCGATGAGATCTTTGGTTCGCAGCCAATGTCGCATTGGTATGAGGTCTTCAACGGCGTTCACGTCCCCTTCGGCGCCGTGCGTGAGCCGCAGGAAGTCGTTAATGATCCGCAATTGCGAGCGAATGACATCGTCGTTCCGCTCGAAGGAGCCGGCGAGAAGCTGACCTCGACCATCAGCAGTCCTGATTCAGGTGCACGGTGTTGCGAAAGTACCTGCCAGGCGCGCGCCGCGAATCGGCGAGCATAACGACGAGGTTCTGAAAGAGCTTGGTTTCACCGCTAACGATATCGACGGTTTTCGCGCGAGCGTGCACAATCCCGGCACGCTTCGAATTTGAATCGACCGCTACCGGAGGTGGAAGATGAGTGACATCGTTACCGGAACGCTCCGGAAGCATCTTGCGGGTCCAGCTGAACCGTGCCGGCGAAAGAAGAACGCCGATGACTTCAGCGATGTACGACACCCTCGCGGAGCTTTGCTCAACGCCGCCGCGAAGGACGAGCCGATATCGCGTCGTGCTCTGGCACGGCGCGGGAGACTCATTCTGTGCGGGCAACGACCTGGTGGATTTCCTCAAGAGCCCGCCAGGGACCGTGACGACAGCCCCAGTCGCCGCTTGATCGAAGGCGCTCGTCAACTTCGACAAGCCAGCTCGTCGTCGCCGTCCACGGCTTCGGCGATCGGGGGCGGGAACCACCATGTTGACGCACTGCGACTTCGCTCTACGCGGGCGAGAGCGCGAAGTTCCAGATGCCGTTCATCAATCTGGCCTTGCGCCGCGAATTCGAGCAAGCTACCGGATTCCGTGCGCGCATCGGGTATCTCCTGAGCGGCCGAATTGATTCAGCTTTCGGGAGAGCCCTCTCTTCCTCGACGCCAAGCGCGCAGCGGAACTCGGGCTTAAGTTACTCGCCGCCGTGCCGGACCAAAAACCGCCGGCAACGGCAACAGAGGCTGGCCCAAAAGCTCGCTGAGAAGCCCGCCGGTGCGCTCCAAGCTCTGCAAGAGACTCATGAGGCGAGCTCGTCCGTGTTTCGCCAGCTTCGAGCAAGCAGCGAAATTGAGAATGAGTGAGCGGCCCTGCGCGACTCTGCTCTGCTGCCGATGCCAAGGAAGCGTTCACGGCATTCCTAGAGAAGCGCCTCGCCGGATTTCACGCGGACAAAGCATCACCCGGCAACTGCCGCCTAGTTGCTGTGCGGCGTCGCAAAACCAATAAGAGGAGCGAATCATGGTGAAACGGGCTGGAGCTGGAAACACGGTTTACAAAGTCGTGGAGGTCATCGGAACGAGTACGCAGTCCTTGGGAAGACGCTGCGAAGAATGCGGTGGGTAATCGCCGGGGCACACTGCGGATTTACGCGTGGCAGAGGTTGTAAAGACGGACATGACGGTCACGGACGGCAAAGTGCAGACATACCGCGCGCGCGTGTTGCTGTCTTTCAAATATGGAAGCCGAGAGCCGCGCCTCCCGGAAGCTATCAGCATCAGCCGAATTGAACCTGAGGTAGAGATGGCGCGAACAAAAATCGTGATTGTCTATGCAGGCTTTGGTGGATTGGCCGCCGCCAAGGCTCTTAAGAACACACCCGCCGAAATTACTGATCGATCGCACAAACCACCACCTGTTTCAACCACTGCTCTACCAAGTGGCAACTACAGTGCTGACGCCTAGCCAGATTGGCGACTCCCATTCGCGGAATTCTTCGCAAGCAAAAGAGCGTCACTGTGATTCTTGGCGAAGTCACGGGGAGTAGACAAAGCGTAAAAGCGCATCTTTGTGAGTGACGCCGACCGGCAGAACGTTTCTGATTTCGTATGACTATCTGATTTTGGCTACCGGCTCCACGCACAGTTACTTTGGCCACAACGAATTTGAACAGTTCGCTCCCGGACCGAAGAGCCTCGGATGCCGAGGCAGCTCGAAACAAGATCTTGCAGGCTTTCGAACGCAGAGGCTGAGGATGATCCCGAACGCCACCGCGATCTACCGGACTTTCGTTGGCGCCGTCCCACCGGTACCGGTGTCGAGATGGCCGGCGCTTTCTGGTGCCGTGCTCGTTCGACCAGCCTGAAATCGGAGTTCCGCCGCATTGACCCGGCTTCAGCCCGCATTGCTGGTCGATATGGCACTCGAGTTCTCGGCCCCTTCTGAAGGCTTCCTCCCGCTGTTAAGGCGCGCCTTGAAAAATTAGGCGTTGAGGTCCGCCTTGGCTACTTGGCGTCGACCAAATCGACAGACGGCAACATGGTCGCGGGCGAGCGGATCGCCAGCAAGACTGTGATTTGGACCGCAGGTGTGGCGCCATCGCCCGCAGGAAAATGGCTAAACGTTGAGACCGACCGCGCTGGTCGCGTGCGAATCTCAGAGAGATCTCACGCGTGCCTGGGCATGTCGAGATTTTGCGTCGTGGGCGATACCGTTCTGATCCACGGCAAAACCGCTGCCAGGTGTTGCGCAAGTAGCAATGCAGCAAGTGGAGAGCTACGCGGCGAAGGTGATTCATAACCGTATTGGCAAGCGTCCGCCCTGGATTCTTTGGCTACTTCTGACGCGGAAGTATGGCCGTCGTGGGCAGGGGATTTGCCGCCGTGCTGCAGAGGCAAAGGTCCAGGTGAGCGGGTTCGGGGTTTGGCTCACTTGGGCAGCCAGGCACCTCCAGTTTTTGGCGACACGAGTTCGCTTTAACCGTTTTCCTCCGAACGCGGATTTCGGACCGGCGTCACCGGGCAAAGAGGTGATCAGCTGATTGACCAGCATCACGCGTCACGGACGTGGACGCCAGAACGCGACGCGGCTACGCAGAGCGCTGCCGTGGGCAAGTGAGTGGTAGCAACAAAGGAATTTGGGCGGGTACTGGTGCAAATCAAAACAGCAATACGTAATCGAACGAAGTACAAC